>ERZ1066136.312-NODE-312-length-44038-cov-14.274879_pt1 | contig 44038 bp, 30 predicted proteins | sample MGYA00382783_ERZ1066136 | MGnify/ENA primary metagenome ERZ1066136 (study PRJEB33369, sample SAMEA5778366) | biofilm metagenome | biome: Industrial cooling water; feature: Water cooling tower basin; material: Biofilm | place: United Arab Emirates | collected... | reverse complement strand
GCGAAGCCCGCGGCGGGCGCGGAGCCCGGCGCCGGGCCTGGAGCGGTGCGGCCCCGCGCCGCCAAGGTCGGGCCGGCGGCAGGGGCGGGCGCCCAGGCGGCGCGCAAGGCAGCCCCCCAAGCGGCAGCCAAGCAGGCCGCCAAACCGGCCCCGAAATCCCGCAAGGCCGCCGCGCCGGGCGCGGCCAAGCCCGGGCGCGCGAAGTCTTCGCGGCCCAAAGGAGGTGGGCGCGGATGAGGCCCGACAACCCGCTGATCGTGCAGTCCGACCGCAGTCTGCTGTTGCACACGGTGCGCGCGGTCGTCGACGCCTCGGGGCAGCCCCGCAAGGATGCCGCGGGCCAACCGCTGACCGAGGAGCACCCGCGCTACGCCGAGGCCCGCGACGCTTTGGCCGTCTTCGCCGAACTCGAGCGCAGCCCGGACTACCTGCACAGCTACAAGCTGACGCCGATCTCGGTCTGGAATGCGGCCGCCCTGGGGCTGACCGCCGCGGACGTGCAGCGCACCCTGGAGGACCTCTCCTGCGTGCCGATCCCCAAGTCCGTTCTGGCCGACCTCGAACGCTGGTTCGGGCGCTATGGGCTGTTCGGCATCGAGCGCGCAGGCGCCCGCTTTCGCCTCACCTGCCGCGATGCCGGAGCTCTCGCGGAAGTGCTCGGCCACCGCTCGGTGCGGGACCTGGTGCAGGTGGACGCGGACAGCGGCGAGGTCAGCCTGGACGAACTCGGCCGGGGACCGCTCAAACAAGCCCTGATCAAGCTGGGATTCCCGGTGGACGACCGCGGCGGCTACCTCGAGGGGGATCCGCTCGAGGTACGCCTGCGCTCGCAGCGCCGCGCCGGTGGGAGCTTCGGCCTGCGTCCGTACCAGCGCTCGGCGGCCGAGGCCTTCCACCGCGGCGGCAGCGTGCTGGGCGGCAGCGGCGTGGTGGTGCTGCCCTGCGGGGCAGGGAAGACGGTCGTGGCCCTGGCGGCGATGCAGTTGGTTGGGACCAAGACACTGATCTTGACCACCAATACCGTTGCTGTGCGGCAGTGGCGGCAGGAATTGCTCGACAAGACCGAGCTCAGCGAAGACCAGGTGGCCGAATACACCGGAGAATCGAAGCGCGTCGCTCCGGTGACCATCAGCACCTACCAGATGCTGACCTGGAGGCGCTCCAAGACCGAGGAATTCGAGCATTTTCGCCTGTTCCGCGAGCAGAACTGGGGCCTGGTCGTGTACGACGAAGTGCACCTCCTGCCGGCACCGATCTTCCGCGTGACGGCCGAGCTGCAAGCGCGCCGACGCCTGGGCCTGACGGCCACCTTGGTGCGCGAGGACGGCAAGGAGGATGAGGTCTTCTGCCTGATCGGTCCCAAGCGCTACGAGGTGCCCTGGAAGGTGCTCGAGGGGGGCGGCTTCATCGCCGCGGCGCGCTGCGTCGAGGTGCGCGTGCCGCTGCCCGCGGGCGAGAAGCGAGCCTACGATGCGGCCGAAATCAAGCAGAAGTACCGGCTAGCGGCCGAGAATCCGACGAAGATCGAGGCCGTCCAAGCGCTGCTGCGACGCCACGCCGGCGCCCGCGTGCTGATCATCGGCCAGTACCTGTCCCAGCTCGAGGCCCTGCAGCGCAGCGTGCGCGCCCCGTTGATCACCGGCAAGACGCCGAACCCCGACCGTGAACGCCTGTACGCCGCCTTCAGGGCCGGCGCTGAGCCCGTGCTGATCGTCTCCAAAGTGGGCAATTTCGCCATCGATCTGCCCGACGCCAACGTGGCCATCCAAATCTCCGGAACCTTCGGCAGCCGCCAGGAGGAAGCCCAGCGCCTCGGCCGCATCCTGCGGCCCAAGTCGGACGGATCCGGGGCGGTGTTCTACTCCTTGGTGACCCTGGGGTCGCGCGACCAAGAGTTCTCCCAGAAACGCCAGCTTTTCCTGACCGAGCAGGGTTACTCCTATGAGATCGTGGAGGGCGTGCCCGATCCCGGTGCCGCAGCCGGACAGGCGCGGGGGGGCCGCAGATGAGCGCGGATTCCATGGGGCGCGATCCCGAGCCCGTCGATCCCTTGCAGCAGGAGCTGTTCGCCGAGCTGGCCGAACTGCCCAGCGCGCGCAACGGAACTTCGAGCCAAGTTTTCGCCAGCCTGGCTGATGTGCTGCGCAGCCGCAGCGACAGCGAGCTGACCGAGCTGCACGAGGCCTGGTCGCGCGGCGAAACGGGCAGCGGACAGCTGCGCCTGGACCTGGAGCGCTGGATGTCCGATGGCAAGCGCGCGACGGAGACCATCGAGTTGCTCGGCCGACGCCTGGGCGCGGTGCTCGAGACCCTGCTGGCCGCGCCGGGCTATGGGCTGCCCTTCGCCGAGCTGGCCGCCCGCAAGGAGCTCGCCTACCTAAGCCCCTACGATCTCGAGGCCTGCCTGACCGCGCTCGAGCGACGCGGTTTCCTGGCCACGGTCCAGGGCAAACGCTTCGATCAACTCGGCCAGCGCCTGCTGGCCCTGCCGCGCGAGCTGGCCGAGGGGGTGCTGCGCGAGCGCCGCGCTCGACGCCGAGGCATCTTCGATCTGGTCACCCTGCGCGGCTTCCTCGATCGCATGTACAGCGATCCGGCGCGTGCCGCGCGCACCAACCCGGCGCGGGTGCGCGAACTCTACAAGCTGTATGCCGCGGAGGCCGGCGCGGTGGCGCGCATCGAGCGCCTGCCCGAGGGCCTGCGCGAGCTGGTCGAGAAGGCGATCCTCGAATTCGGCGGCATCCTGCCCAAGTCGCTGTTCGAGCGCACGCGCACCGGACTGAGCCATTGGAACGGTCGCCGCTGGCAACAATTGCTGGAGCAGTCCCTGGTCGGCACCGTGCAGCACCTGGAACTCTCGCGCTACGGCATCCAACACGCCGACGACACGCTGGTGGTCTTCAACGAGGTGGCGCTGGCATGGCTGCGCAAGCGCGCCGTGCCGAGCGACCCGGACCGGCCCCACGAAGAGCTCTCCCTGGGCGTCGATCAGATCACCAACGTGGCCCGTTTCCTGGCCTACATCCAGGAGAACGAGGTCCGCTACACCGTGCGCGGCGAGATCTTCAAGAGCACCGAGAAGAAGATCCTGCAGCACCTGATCCCGAACCCGGGGCGCGAGCTCGAACGGGAGCAGGTGCTGGAGTTCATCTACGAATTCTGCCGCAAGCACGGGCTGCTCGACGGCAGCGGGGAGCGCACGCTGGCCGCGACATCGGAGGGCCGCTCGTGGGGCTCGCGCACCCTGCTCGAGAAGCTGCAGGCCCTGCTCGACTATGCGATCGAGGAGCAGGGCGAGAGCGGCGAGCCGTTCCACCAAGCGCGCCTGCGCCGCCTGCTGCTGCGCATGCTGAAGCGCATCGAGCCCGGGGTCTGGTACGACCTGATGTACCTGCCCTTCCTGGCGCGCAACCAGTACCTGGCCAGCCTGGAGGATCTGCGCGTCGAGGAACGCTTCGCCGAAGACACGCAGGCCGGCGTCTATCACCCGTTCGAGGATTGCCAGCGACTGGCTTGGAACCTGGTCCGCTGGGCCAGGCAGCGGCTGTACCTGCTGGGCATCATCGACCTGGGCTACGACTCCCAGAAGCGACCGGTGGCGATGCGCCTCTCGCCCCATGGCGCGCGCCTGCTCGGGCTCGATCCCGAGCGGGAGCGCACCAAGCTCGCCGTAGGCAGCCTGATCGTGACCCCGACCTTCGAGGTGGTCCTGTTCAAGAGCGGCGACGACGCGGAATTGATGCATGAACTCGACCGCTTCTGCATCCGCGAGCGCGGCGGCGAGACGGTCGTTTTCCGCATCGAGGAGCAGGGCGTGCGCCGTGCGCTGGTGGAGGGCATGGGGCTCGAACAACTGCTGTTGACGCTCGAGTCCAACTCGCGCACCCCGGTGCCCCAGAACGTCAGCTTTTCGATCCGCGACTGGGCGCGTCGGGCCGGGCGCATGGTGCTGGATGAGGCCCTGGTGCTCTCCTGCGAGGAGGAGGATGCCCTCAAGCGCCTGCGCCAGGACCCGGGCGTGCGCGGCTACATCGCCGCCGACCTGGACGACAAGCGCGTGCAGCTCAAGGGACGGATCACCCCCAAGCGCATGCGCGCGCTGCTGCGGGATCTCGGGTACCTGGTGGAACTGGCCGCGGCCTGAGGACGGCAGCGCATGCAGGCCCCGCAGCGTCCGCGCCCGCCGCGCCTCATATTGCTCTCGCCGGGAGAGCTCGAGCCCAGCGGGCTGCTCGCCTTCGAGCGCGAGGTGGCCGCTGTGGCCCTGCTCCTCGAACGCCGCGGGGCCCTGGATGTCGGCCTGCTGCTGCGCGAAACTGCGCTCGAGGACCGGGTTTTCCTGGAGCTGTTCACGGGCCTGCGGCGGCGCCACGGGGCCCTTCCGCTCGGCATCCACGACCGCGCGCACCTGGCGGCCCTGGCAGAGCGCTCCCGAGCAGCGCGCGGGCTCGACGAGCCGCACGGCCCGCCGCGGGTCGGCTTGGAGCGCCCCTGGCTGCACCTGGCGGCGAGGTCCCTGGCCCCGGGCCAGGTGCGCGCCCTGCTGCCCGCAGCCTGCCTGGGCTTCTCTTGGCACGCCGGCCAGACGCTGCCCGATCCGCAGGCCCTGGACTACGTCTGCCTTTCCCCGCTGGGGGCGGTGCCCTCGAAGGGCCCGCCCCTCGGCATCGCGGGGCTGGCGCAGGGTTGTCGGCGCACGGCCCTGCCGGTCTGGGCCCTGGGAGGCGTGGATGAAAACGCGGCCGCGGAGATCTTCGCCGCCGGCGCGGCCGGTGCCATGGTGGGACGGGCTTGGCGCTCCGCGCTCGCCGCAGGGCGCCTGGAAGCCCTGCTCGCGGCCTTTGGTGGGGGAGCGGGGGCCCCGGGCCGCTCGTGAGCTGGAACGAAGCCAACCTGCACCGGCACATCGGCTCCTGGCCGCGTCCCGGCGTGCTTTTGGGCTCGGCCCTCTCCGATGGGGCTGCCCTGCGCCGCCTGCGCGGATCGCCGGTGGTGTGCAGCGATCAGGTGATCGGCGGCGTGCACGTCGAGCTCGACGCCCCCCCGGCCGCGATCGGCCGCAAGGCGGCAGCCCGGGCGCTCTCCGACCTGGCCGCCAGCGTCGCCCGCCCGCGGGCCATCGAAGCCTGCCTGCGCGCGCCCCGCGAGACCTCCGAGCGCTGGATCGTGGCGCTGCTCGCGGGCCTGCGCAGGGAGGCCGAGCGCCATGGCGCAGCGCTGGTCGGCGGCGACCTCGCGGCCGCGCCCGGCCCCTTCGGTGTGGCGGTCACCGCCCTGGGCGAATTCCTGGGCCCGGGCCGGCCCCCGGGCCGCGATCGGCTGCGCGCGGGGCAGGCGGTGATCCTGACCGGGCCGGTCGGCGGCTCGCTGCTCGGCCGCCACCTGCGCATCGAACCGCGCTTCCGGGCCGGCCAGGCCCTGTTCGCGGCGGGAGCACGGGCGCTGATGGACGTTTCCGATGGGCTGGCGCTCGATCTCTCGCGCCTGGCCCGGGCCTCCGGGCTGGGCATCCAGCTCGAGGCGGTGCCGATCCACCGGGATGCGCGCCGGCGGGCCAGCGCCAGCGGCCGGACGGCCCTCGACCATGCCCTGACCGACGGGGAGGACCACGAGCTGATCGCCGGCCTGCCGCCGTCCAAGGCCGAGCGGCTGCTCCGGGGCGGCCTGCCGGATTGCCCGGGAGCGCTGCGCATCGGCACCGTGATCGCCCGCCCGGGCCTATGGTTGCGCTTCCCCGGGGAACGCCCCAGGCGCTGGAGCGGCCCGGGCGGGTATGTGCACGGCGAGGAGCCGCCGCGATGAAGCCCGAGCGCGCAGAATTCGAGCTGCCGGACGCGGAGGCCACCCTGGCCCTCGGGGAGGCCCTGGGGCGGCTTCTGCCGGAGGGCGCCGTGCTGGCCCTGGATGGCGAACTCGGCGCCGGCAAGACCACCCTCGTGCGCGGACTGGCCTGCGGCCTGGGGATCCCCGAGGAGGAGGTCTCGAGCCCGACCTACACCCTGATGCACCAGCACCGGGGCCGCCTGGAATTGCTCCACTTCGACGCCTGGATGGCGTCCCGGGAGGGCGCCTTTTTGGCCGCCGGGGGCCGCGAGTGGCTGGGCGGCGGCGGGGTGGCCGCCATCGAGTGGGCGTGCAACGTGAGCGCCTTCCTGCCCCGGCCGCACCTTCAGCTGTGGCTCGAGCCGACCCCGGCCGGCGGCCGCCGGGCGCGCCTGACCCTGATCGAGGCCGGGCCCGGGGCCGGCGCCCGGGAGCGGGAACTGGAGCGGCGCCTGCGCCTGGTTCTGTCCCCGGGGCTGAGCGGCGGTCCCGCGGCGGCGGCCCCCGAGGCCCCCGGGCCGGGCCCTGCGGCCGGGGGCCCCGCGGCGAGCACCCCGGGCGGAGCCGGGACGCAAGATGCGTGAACCCCCGGGCGGCCCCGGCGTTGGAGGGCGATCGTGAGGCCTGACTGGGAAGCGTCGCCGGACCCGCTGACGCTGCTCCAACAGGGCCAGCCCGCCGCCTTCGAGACCTTCGTGACCCAAGCCAGCGCGACTTTCCTGGGCTTCTTCCGCCGCCTCGGAGCCCAGCCCGGCGAAGCCGAGGACCTGACCCAGGAGCTGTTTCTCAAGCTTCTGCGCGCCGCCGCCTGGTACCGCTCGGAGGGACGCTTCCCGGCCTTTTGCTTCCGGATCGCCCGCAATCTGTGGATCGACCACGAGCGCCGGCGGGCCGCGCGCCCGCTGCAGCGGCCCGGCGAATCCGAGGAGGAGCAGTGGCCCGATCTGGACAGCGCGGCCGAACGGCCCTGGGAGCGTCTGGAGCAGGCTGAACAGGGCCAGCGCCTGCTGCGGGCCCTGCAGCAGCTGTCCCCGGCGCAGCGCATGGCCTTCGAGCTGGCGATCGTCCAGGAGCGCCCCTACGCGGAGATCGCACAGATCCTCGGAATTCCCGTGGGGACGGTGAAATCGAGGGTCTTTTATTGCCTTAAGGAGCTGCGCGAACGGCTCCTGCCCGCCGAGCAACGCTCCGAGCCCCCCGCCCAGCGAGAGCCATGAGCGACCCGAGCACCATCCCGCCCCCGGGCGATCCCTGGCGCGCCGCGGATTGGCGCGCCTTCGAAGCACAGCTGCGGCGGGCCGCGCAGGCCCTCGAGGGGGACGCGGCGGCGGTGGCGCGCGTGCGCGCGCGCCTGGAGGCCGAAGTCGAGTCCGGAAGCGCCGCGGGCGAGCCGCTCCTGGCCGCCTGGCCCGTGTGGCGCGAACGCCTGGGCCGATCGGTGCTGCTGCGCCTGCTGGCCGCCAGCGTGCTCTTGCACGTGCTGGCCCTGCCCGTCCTGGCCTACCTGTGGTGGCGTCCCGAGCGGCCGCCGCCGGCCCTCGGATTCCTGCCCATCAGCGCCGAGGCACCGCCCGAATTCAGCGAGCCCGAGCTGGGGCCCGAGCTGCTCCCCGCAGCGCCGGTCCACCCCGACCTGGAGCTCGATCGGCTCGAAGCCCTGGAGACGCGCCTGCGCCTCGACCGCTTCCGCAGGGCCCAGCTGGAGCCGGCCCCCCGGGCAGCCTCCGGGAGCAGCGCGGACCCGCTGGAGTCCGGTTTGGCCGCCCTCGCCGCCCGGCGCCTGGGCCTCTCCGATCTCCTGCCCGAGGGGCTGCCCGGCGTCCGTTCGGGCCCCCTGGCCTGGGCCCGCTGGTCCCTGGCCGTGCAGCTCGACCTGGATGCCTACGCGGACCTCTCGCGCGCCCCGGCGGAGGTCGACCAGCGCTCGCTCGAGGCCCTGGGGCAGGCGATCCGGGAGGCCCTGGCGGCGCCGCCCAGCAGCGAGGCCGAGCTGTCCGCGGCGCAGCGCGGCTGGCGCGACGACGTGCTCCAGCGCGCCATCGATTTCGGCCTGCTCGAGGGCGCGCCCGACGAGCGCGCATTCCCCGGGGACCCGCGGCGCTGGCTAAGCCACGCCCTGGCCTGCCTGCCCGCGCAGGCCGCGCTCTCCTCGCCCTGGCGCGAGTGGGCGGACTGGGCCGCCGCGCGCTGACGCTCCCCGGGCGCCGCACTCGCCCCGGCCCCGCGCGCCGCGCCCGCGGCGGCTCTGGGCCGCCCGCTGGCGGCGGGCTGTGCTGGCCGCAGGGCCGGCGGGCCGCGGCAGGGGCGCGGCAGGGCCGCGGCAGGGGCGCGGCAGGGGCGCGGCAGGGTTCCGGGCGCCGGGGAGCGACGGCCGGCACGGGGGCGCGGAGGGAAACGGGCGAGCCGGCGGCGGGGTTGCCACCCGCCGGTGCGGGTGCCGCGCCGACCCGGGTTCCGTGGGCGGAACCGAAATACCGGGCCGCATCCGCACGCTTGTCCTCTGCGAACGCCGGGCCACGCCCCTCGGAAGCAGGGGGGCGGGCTCTATCCTGGCCCGCCCTGGCCCCGTCCTCGACCCTCGATGCAACCGCAGCGCGCCCCCTTCCGACCGCACCTCGGCCTGGCCATTTCCCTGGCGGCCCTCCCCGGGGCCGCGGCGGCACACCCCAGCCAAAGCGCCGAAAAGCGCCTGCCCCCGCCGCCCGGCGGGCAGGCGCCGGCGCCGGAGCCCGCCCCGGCGCGGGTGCTCGAGCTGACCCTCGAGCAGGCCTACCAGATCGCGATCAACAGCAACCTGACCCTGGCCCTCGGCTCCCTGGACGAGGAGCTGGCGCGCCTCAACGCCCTGGGCACCTGGGGCGCCTTCGATCCGGTGCTCGACGTGACCGCCGGCTACACCGACGCCCAGATCCCGCAGGTCAACCCGTTCATCACCGGCGGCGTCGACGTGCTCGAACTCAAGAACGAGACGCTGAGCGCCGATCTGACCCAGCCGCTGACCAACGGGGGCCGCTTCCGGGCCGGGTTCGACGGCACGATCACCCAGACCAACAACGCCTTCGCCTTCGCGGACGAGTTCAGCGAAAGCGCGGTCAACCTGGGCTACACCCAGCCCCTGATGCGCGGTTTGGGGCGCGATTTCGCCACCGCCGAGCAGAAGGCCGCCCGGCTCGACTGGCTGTCCTCCCGCGAACGCCAGCGCCAGACCCTCGAACAACTGCTTGGGGACGTGGCCAACGCCTATTGGGACCTGGTCGCCGCCCAGGAAGAGGTCAAGGTGCGCGTGCTGGCGGTCGAGCTGGGGCGCACCCAGCTCGAGCAGAACCGCGAGCGTTCGCGCGTCGGGGTCGGGACCGAGGTCGATGTGCTGCAGGCGGAGACGCGCGTGGCCACCGAGGAGGAAGCGCTGCTCTTGGCGCGCACCAACGTGGCGGCCCGCATGGACGCCCTCAAGGCGCTGCTGTATCGGCGCGGCAACGACGGGCAGGAGCGCTTCTCCGATTACCTGGATCTGTGGGATCTCGACATCGTCACCCGCACGCCGCTGCCCGAGGGCCTGGCGGGTGCCGACGAGCGCGGCTGGGAGGGCGCCCTGGCGCGGGCCCTCGAACACCGCCCGGACCTGAATTTGGCGCGGCTCTCGATCCAGGACGCGGAGGTCGATCTGGCGCTGCGCCGCTCGCAGCGTCGGCCCGGCCTCGACCTGAACCTGGACGTGACCTCCAACGCCAACGACGTCAGCACCTCCGGTGCGGTCGGCGACGCCTTCGGCTACGAGTTCCCGACCTACGCCGCCAGCTTGGTGTTCAACGTGCCGCTGGGGAACCGCCGCGCAGCCTTCGCCGAACGGGCCGCGCGGGCCGCGGTGATCCGCGCCCGCCTGGCCTACGAACAAGCCGAGAACGGCGCCATCGCCGACGTGCGCAACGCCACCCGGGACCTGGCCTACCGCGCCCAGGCGGTGGTCGCCGCGCGCAAGTCGCGCCAGTTCTCGCAGCGCCAGTTCGACGCCGAGCAGGTCAGCTATCGCGAGGGGCTTTCGACCACCTTCCAGGTGCTCGAATTCCAGCAGCAGCTCTCCCAGGCGCTGTCCAACGAAGCCGCCGCGCTGGCGGCCTACGCCAAGGCCGAAGCCCAGCTGCTGCGTTCCCAGGGCGAGCTGTCCGAGCGCGCCGGCTACAGCGCCCCGGCGGCCCAGGCAGCCCTGGGCGGCGATCCCAAGCAGGAGCGCGAGGGCCCCCTGCCGAGCCACCTGCTGAGCCTGCCGCGCTGATGCCGACCCTTGCCCTGCGAGCCTGGTTGGCGCTGGCGCTGTGTGCGGCAGCGGGCTGCGACAGCCGCGCGCCGGCCCAGCGGCCGGGGGGGCGCGCGCCCGCAGCGGCCAGCGCCGCGCCCGAATCGGAGCCGGCGCGCAGCGCCGCGGCGTTCGCCGATCCGCGCCTGCAGGACCTGCTGCGCCAGTGCGTGCGCGACAGCTTCTACGACCGCAACGTCGCCGACCCCCTGCCGATCCTGGTGGGCAAGCTGCAGGGCGGAGATTCGGGGCCGCTGCAGCGGGCGATCGAGGAACTGGGGGCCGCCGGCGAGCGCGCGCTGCCCGAGCTGGAGCGCCTGTACCGCGAGCTGTTCAGCGACGCGGCCCGCATGGGGACCTTCCAGAACGTGCTCGGTGCCCTGTCGCTGAACCGCAGCGCGGGCTCGCGCCGGCTGCTGCTCGAAACCCTCGGACATCCGCACTCCACGCCGCGCCTCAGCGCCCTGCGGGGGCTGTTGCAGCAGGAGCTCGGTCCCGACGAATCGGGCCCCCTGGCCTACACCGCCGCGATCGAGTTCGGCCCCGCCCGGGCCCTGGCCCTCGAGGCCCTGTTCATGGCCAATCCGGAGGCCGCTGCGGAGCTGTCGCTGGACTGGCTCGAGCGCGGCACCGCCGGCGAGGCCCTGCCGGTGGCCCTGCGCCAGCTGGTGCGCCACCGGGACCGCGTGCCCGGCGCCCCGCGGGAGCGCTTGGCCGAGCGTCTGCCGGGGGTTCAGGCGGTGTTCCTGTGGGCCAGCCTGTTGCCGCCCGAGGACGGCCAAGGGAACCCGACGCCCGCAGCGAGCGGCGCGGCCCGCACGGCCAGCGAAGCCCTGCTGGCCGCCCTGACCGGCGCCGAACAGGGCTTGGCCAACGAGGCCCTAGAGGCGCTGCTGCACGCCAAGCAGCTGACCTGGCTCGGGCGCCTGTGCGCCGAATTGCCCGAAGATGGCCTGCGGCTGCGCGCCACCACGGGCCTGGCCAACGCGCTCTGGCCCCTGGACCGTTCGATGGAGTTCCTGCGCCTGGACCCCGGGCCGGCCCGGGACCGCACCATCGAGGCGCTGCGCGCGCGCCTCGACGACCCGGCCCAGGCGGTGCGCGAAGAGGCCTGGTCGGTGCTGCTGCGCTGCGGCGATCCGGAAGCCTTCGATCGCGCCCTGCTCGCGCTCGGGGAAAGCGAGCGCAGCCTGCAGCTGCTGGTCCAGCCGCTGCGCGACTGCCTCCGGCGCGAGGCCGCGGCCGGCGCCTCGGCGCTGATCGAGCGCGCCCTGGCGCGCCTCGAGGAGCTGCTCGCCGAACGCAGCGGCGAGCCCCTCGCCGGCCGGCGCCTGCGCCTGCTGCAGACCCTGGCGCTGATCCCGGACGCACGCGCCGCCGAGCATCTGCTCGAACTGGCGCGCAGCTCGGAGGCCACCATCGAGGGCCTGCGCGCCCACGAATGGCTGATGATCCAGGCCAGCAACAGCGGCCCGGCCGGCCGCGCCCGGCTGCACCAGGCTCTGTCCGAGGAATCCGATCCGATCCGGCGCCTGGACCTGATCTGGGTGCTCGGTTCCGTGCCGGAGGAGGCCAGCCGCGAGCGGCTGCTGGCGCTGCTCGACGACGAACGGCTGAGCCAGGCCGAACGCCTGTTCGCCGCGCAGCAGCTGTGCCAGATGGGGCCCACCGAGCGCGTGGCCCCGGCCCTCAAGCGCCTGGCGCCGCGCTTGGACGACCAGGCCCGCCGGGGCCTGCAGTGCCTGCTGTGGCGCTGGTATTGAGGCCCGGCGCGGGGGCGCGCCGCCCGGGGCCTTGCGGAACCCTTGGCGCGCGCGCCGAGGGAGTTCAGGGCAAGCCGCTCTTCGGCAGGCGCATCCAACCGCGCCCGGCCGCGAGCTCCGGGCGCAGGTCCAGTCCGCTCCAGGGCCCGGGCTCGCCGGCTCGGTTGGGATGACCGAGCAGGCCCAGGCGGGGGTCGAAGGCGTAAGCGGCGACGCCGGTGCGCCCGTGCTGCCAGGGCCAGGCCTTGATGCGCGCCGCGCCGGGTGCCGCGGCGGCGTCGCGCGCCTCGACCTCGAGCTCGAACAGGTAGCCATGCCAGCGCAGGACCCTCCCGGCATCGAGCCAAGCGGCGTCCCCGGCCGCGCGCAGCAGCGCGGCGGAAGCCGGCGCCTCGGGATCGGGCTGCAACACGGCGGCCAAGCTCGCGCCCTGCTCGGCGTTCGGCAGGCGCTCGAGCCGCTGGCCGATCTGAGCCAGGAGCCGCAGCGCGTCGCGTTCGTTCTCGTACACCGCGAACAGCTCGAGGCGCGTGAGCGTCACCGCAGCCAGGACCGCGATCACCGCGGCGATCGGCCATAGGGAGCCCGCGCCCGGGCGGGGCGGGCCCGCTCCGGGCTGGGCCGCGGGCGCGCCGGCCGCAGGCGCACTCGGTGACGGATCGCGGATTTGCATCGGGCGCCGCTGGCGGCGGTGGCACAGGATGGCGGGCCAGCGGCGGGCTTGTCGAGGCCCGGGCCCTGGGTCCCCGGCCGGAGTCGCGCCGCTGACGCGCCGCCGCGCGGGGCTGGGATGGACAACGGCAAGCGCGGCGCGGCGCTAGGCTCTGCGGCATGGGAAGCCCGCGCCTCGAGGACCTTCCGCCGGAGCTCCTGAGCGCGGCGCGCCAGGTGGCCTCGCGCCTGCGCGCGGCGGGATTCCGGGGCTGGATCGTGGGCGGGGCCGTGCGCGATCTGGCGCTTGGACGCGCCCCCAAGGACCTGGACCTGTGCAGCCCGGCCACCCCGGAGCAGCTCGAAGCCCTGTTTCCGCGGGCGGTCGGCGTGGGCCGCGCTTTCGGCACCCTGACCCTGCCGGGCTATGGCTTTGCCCTGGAGGTCACCACCTTTCGCTCCGACGGGGCCTACCGGGATGGCCGCCGGCCGGAAAACGTGTGCTTCGGCGCCAGCCTGGAGGAAGACGCGGCGCGGCGCGACTTCACGATCAATGCGCTGTACCTCGATCCGCTGACGGGCGAGCTGGCCGACCCGACCGGGGGCCTCGACGACCTGCGCCAGGGTCGTCTGCGGGCGGTGGGGGAACCCGGGCTGCGCTTCGCCGAGGATCGCCTGCGCGTGCTGCGCCTGGCGCGCTTCGCGGGACGGTTCGGCTTCGAGATCGACGCGCCCACCCTGCGGGCGGCGCGGGCGGAGAGCCCGCACCTGGGGCAGCTGTCCGCGGAACGCGTCGGAGCCGAATTGCGCGGCCTGTTCGCCCAGCCCGGGTTCCCGCGGGGCGCGCGCGTGCTGTGGGACCTCGGCGTGCACCCGCAGCTGTTCGGCTACAGCCTGCCGGCATCCCCGGAGCAACGCTTGGCCCATGCCAGCGCCGGCTGGGCACGGCTCGAGCGCCTGGGGGCGGACGGGGGCCAGGCGCCGGGCCTGGCCCTGGGCTTGGCGGCCTGGTGGCTGCCGTCCCGGCCGGACGGCGGGCTCGATCTCCTGGCGGGGGAGGCCATCGCCGCGGCCGCGGAGCAGGCCCTGCGGCCCTCGAAGCAGGAGCTGGGCGAGCTGCTCGCCCTGTGGCGGGCCCTGGCCGCTTGCCGGGAGCTGGAGCGCGAACGCTATGCGCGGGCGGCCGCGGTGCGCCTGCTGCGGTCGGCTCCGGCCCCGGCCCTGCTGCGCTTGGCCGCGGCCGACCCCGAGCGCGCGCCCGAAAATGTGCGCCGCCGGCTGGCCGAGCTGGAGGCAGCGGGCGTCCATCGGCGCCGGGCCCTGCCGCTCGATGGTCGAGAGCTGCAAGCCCTCGGCCTGGCGCCCGGGCCAGCCCTGGGAGCCTGGCTCGAGCGGCTCGAAACCTGGAGCCTCGAGGGCCTGCTGGCGGACGCTGAACAGGCCCGGCGCCTGGTCGCCAAGCGGCTGGCCCAGGGGCAGCTCGAGCCTCCGCAGGACCCGGATTGACGCGGTCGTCAGCGCCCCGGCCCGCCCGGATGGACTTCGGTTGGTGTGAGCGCCGGGCCAAGGCTCCCGGGGAAGCGCTGCAGGTCCAAAGCCCAGCGCGCTCGGGTCGGCGGACGCGCTCCCGCATGCGGGCGGCGGCCGCTGCCCGCGGGGGGCAGAGTCAGCTGGGTGGAAACAGGCGCCGCAGCCCGTGGGCCAGCGGGTAACCCGCCAGGATTGCAAGCGCCACCGCCCAGGCGCCGGGAGCCGTGCGGCACAGGCTCAGGCAAGCGGTCACGACCAACAGACGCCGCAGGCCGGCACCCACGTCGCGGGCCACCTCGGCCTGGGTCCAGGTGGCCCTGGCGTGGGCGGCGCGGATCAGACCTGCCGCACCGCAGACGCCGAGGACCATGCCCAGCCAGGGACCCGGCCCCGCCGTCCAGGGCAGGCCCTCGTCCAGGGTCCGGGCGGCCGGCGCGAGCAGCATCAACAACCCGGCGATGGCCAGCAGCCGCGCCCGTGGCCGGGCTCCCGGCGCGCGCCGGGGGTCGTCCTCGAGCTGGGCCAGGAAGCTGACCGCGGCCACGTACAGCCCGTACAGCAGCGCCGCCCAGGGGGCCAGGGAACCGGGTCCGAAGGGCTCGCTGCCGGAGCCGAGGTTGGCTCCGAAGGCCGCGGCGGCCAGCAGGTTGCCGGCCCGGCACAGGCCGAGCCACAGGGGCGAGCTGGCGCGCGCCGGAGCCCACAGGTCGTAGAGGGCCGCGGTGGCGGCGACCAGCGCCCAGACCAGGGCCGGCAGGGGACCGCCCAGGGCCGCGAGGGCCGGGCCCCCGAGCAGTCCGAACAGGGCGGCCCCCAGGGCGGCTCGGGGGGCCAGCGCGCCGCTGACCAGGGGGCGCCCCGGGCGCAGGGGCCGATCGATCTCGCGGTCGCGCCAGTCGTTGAGCGCCATGCCGCCGTGGTAGATCAGCAAGCTCGCTCCGAAGGCCGGCAGGGCCGCCCAACGGAACGGCCAGGCTCCGGCGAGCCAGAGCCCGCAACACACGTCCGCCAGGGCGCTCGGCAGCAGCGAGATGCGCAGCAGCGCGCCCCAACTCTGCCAGCGGGGGGGATGGCCTGTGTCCATGGGGCGAGCGCGGCCAGGCGCCGCGCCGGGTCACTGCAGCAGGCGCAGGATGTCGTTGTAGGTCGCGTAGACCATCAGCCCGACCAGCAGCACGAGCCCGACCATCTGGCCGTAGCCCACGACGCGTTCGGGCAAGGGCTTGCCGCGCAGCTTCTCGAGCAGCAGGAACAGCAGGTGGCCCCCGTCGAGCAGCGGCACCGGCAGCACGTTGATCAGCGCCAGATTCATGCTCAGCAGGCACAGGAAATAGAACAGGTTGGCCCAGCCCTGCTCGCTGAACGAATAGGACACCTGCCCGATCATGATGATGCTGCCCAGGTTCTTGCTGGACACATCGGCGAGCAGCATGCCCTTGAGGGTCAGCCAAACGTCGCGCAGCGCCTTCCAGGTCGAATTGACGCCCACGGCCAGGGAATCGACCACGCCGGCGGCGCGGAAGGTGTACTCGGCTTCGGCCACGGCGAAGCCGTAGAAGGGCTGGGGGGGCAGGGGCGCCGGTTCGATCTCGAACCGCAGCGGCTCGTCGGAGCCGCGTCGCTGCACCTCGACCGCGAGCGCTCCGCCGCGCTCGGCGCGGCCTTCGACCTGGGCCTGCAGCTCCGCCCAGCCTTCGATGCGCTTGCCGTCGAGGGCCACGATGCGGTCGCCGGCGAGCAGTCCCGCGGCGGCGGCGGCGCCGCCCGGGGTCGGCACCACGCGCGCCTGGCTCGGGTCCTGCTCGAGCGCCACGGCCAGGGCCAGCTCGCTGCGCTCGCCCGCGCTGGCCTCCGGCAGCCGCAGCTCGAGCTCGCTGCCCTCGCGCTCGACCACGATTTCGAGCGGCCCCGCCGTCCGGCCGCGCTCCAGGGCCTGGGCGAAGTCCAGGGCCACGTGCACCGCGCGCCCGTCGACGCTCAGCACCCGGTCGCCCACGCGCAGGTCGAGCCGGCGCACCAAGGCCGCGTCGCGCAGGGCCCCGATCGTGTGTTGCGTGCCGCCCACGCCGAGGATGCGCCGCTCGCCCGCATTTTCGAAGCGCGGCTCGATCGTCACCCGGCGCGCCTCCGAGCGCCCGTCGCCGACCAGGAGCTCGAGGGGCTCGCGGCTGTCCAGGGCCGTGCGCAGCTGCTGATCCAGGGGCCGGGGCAAGGGCGCGTCCGCGCCGATGCGGGCCAGCTCCAAGAGCCGCTCGCCCGTGCGCAGTCCAGCCGCCTCCGCCGGGGAACCGGGGAACACGAACAGCGTGCCCTGCGGGTCGAGCCCGGGGCGGACCCCCAGGCTGAAGAAGCCGGCCGCCGTGTTCTTGACCGGCTCGAGGCGCGTCAGACGGGGCTCGCCCCCCTCGGCGGGGCGCCACAGGAGCTCGACCGGCCGCCCGCCGCCCAGGGCCGCGCTGAGCTCGATCTGGGAGAACTCGATCACGCGCTCCCCGTTGGCCTCCAGCACGGTCGCCCCCGCCGGCAAGCCCGCCGACCAGGCCGGCCCCCCGGGGACGGGCGAGCCCAGCCGCGGCTCGAGGAAGCGCACGCCGTTCAGGAACACCAGCGGAAAGACCACCAGCCCGAACAGCAGGTTCATCAACACCCCGCCCGAATAGATCAAAAAGCGCTGGCCGACGCTCTTGGCCTGCAGGTGGTCCCTGGGCAGCTCGGCGCGCTCCTCGACGCGCTGCCCTTCGCCGGCCATCTGCACGAAACCGCCCAGGGGCACCGCGGCGATCTGATATTGCGTGCCGCCGCGGCGCCAGGAGAGCAGCGCGGGGCCGAAGCCCAGGCTGAAGGTCAACACGCGCACTCCGCACCAGCGGGCCGCCAGGAAATGGCCCAGCTCATGGACGAAGATCACGAGGCCGATGCCGAGAACGGTCTGGAGCGCGGGCAAGAAGTCGGGCATGGGGCACCGGATGGGGCGCAGAAGAGATTAGGGGCGCGCGGGCCCCAGGGCGAGGCCGAAGCGCAGCTCCTATCGTCCGGCGGGGCGCCGTCTGCGAGCGGGTTCCAGGTCGGCCGGCCCCCGACCGCCGCTCTGCGCGGCGAAGCCCGCTGCGGCCGGATCTCGGCGCGCGCCCTGCGCGCCGGCCGGGCCAGAACGCTCCCCCGGCAGGCGCCGAGCCCCGCAGGGATCCGCTCCGCCGGCTCGGTGCGCCTCGGACCGCGGGAATGCGGGGGGCCCTGTGCAGCTTGGCTCCGGGCTCCCGAGGCGGCCCCGGGCCCGGCCCCGGTTCCAGCGGCAGCCGGCCCCGGCGCCCGTTCCATCCCCGGCGCCAGATCCGGGGGCGGGCTGCCGTACCCCGAGCGGGCTGCTGCGCCCGCGGCGGCCAGCGGCCAGTCCCCAGAGGCTCGGACAAAACCGGCGCGCTGTGCCGCTCCCAGGCTCTGTGGCCGGCGGATGCCGCCCCACAGGCATCCGACGGGTTGGGGAGCGCGGCTCGGGCGCAGCCCGAGTCGAGCGTTCTTTTTTGAGCCGTCAGCGCGTCGATTCGGCCGCGCCCCAGGCGCGCTGCGCCACCAGTTCGCCGGCCACCTGGCGCGCCGCAGCGTCGCTGGCCAGGCGGGCCTGGAGCCCGGGCTGGGGCGCGGGCCGGGGGCGCTCGAGCACCTGGCGGTCGATGCGCGCGATCTCCGGGAAGGGCAGCCGGCCGGCGAGGAACGCGGCCACGGCGACCTCGTCCGCCGCGTTGAGCACCGCCCCCGAGTCGCCGCCCTCGCGCACGCAGCGGTAGCCCAGCTCGAGGGCCGGGAACAGGCGCGGATCGGGCGCTTCGAAGGTCAGATGCCGGAACAGACCCAGGTCGAAACCGCGCAGGCGATTCGGCACCCGTTCCGGGTGGTACAGGGCGGCGTGGATCGGCTGTCGCATGTCCGGCGGTCCCATCTGCGCCAGGACCGAGCCGTCGACGAATTCGACCAGGGAGTGCACCACCGACTGGCGATGGATCACGACCTCGATCTGCTCCGGGCCGACGCCGAACAGATGGTGCGCTTCGATCACCTCGAGGGCCTTGTTCATCAGCGTGGCCGAGCCGACGGTGATGCGCGGTCCCATGCGCCAGTTGGGGTGCGCCAACGCCTGCTCGGGGGTCACCGAGGCCAGGTCGCTTGGATCGCGGTCCCGCAGCGGCCCCCCCGAGGCGGTCAGGATCAAGCGCCGGACGCCGCGCGCGTCGAGCCCGCCCAAGCACTGAAACAGGGCGGCGTGCTCGCTGTCCACCGGCAGCAATCGGGCCCCGGTCCGGCGCGCCAGCTCGATCAGCTCGGCGCCCGCCAGCACCAGCGACTCCTTGTTCGCGAGGGCCAGGTCGCGCCCCTGCGCCAGGACCGCCTGGGAGGGCGCCAGGCCGGCGGCCCCGACCATGCCGTGCACGCACAGGTCGTAGCGGGCGGCGGCGATCAGCTCGAGCGCCGCCTCGGGCCCGCTGAACAGCGTGGTGCCCAGCGGAAGCCTGGGGCGAAGGGCCTCGGCCTGGGCGGGGTCCGCCAGGGCCAGGAAAGGCGGCCGGAATTCGAGCGCCTGGGCCAAGAGCAGCTCCCCCTGGCGCGCCGCGGCCAGCCCCACGGGCCGCAGGCGCCCGCCGCTCTCGCGCACCAGATCGAGGGTCTGAGTGCCGATCGAGCCGGTGCTGCCGAGGATCAGCAGGTTCTTCATCGGGGGGGGGGTCGGGCGCGGCGCCGGCGCAGACTGTAGCGGCACGGGCGGCCCCAAGTCAGGGGCGCTCGGCAGCGGGGCTGGCCAAAGCCGCGCAGGCTTCCTTTCCGCGCCCGGCGACGCCAGGATGGGAGCGATCGGCTGGATCCAACGCGCCCCCGGACCGCGGTCCGATGGACCCTCGGAGCATGACCCAAACCCCGCTCAGCTACCGCGACGCCGGCGTCGACATCGACGCCAAGGAAGAGGCCCTCAAGCGGGCCAAACAAGCCATCCGCGCCAGCTTCACCCCGGGGGTGATGGCGGACGTGGGCCTGTTCGGCGGGCTGTTCGATCCGGCCCGGGTCGGCGCCGGCGACACCGTGCTGGTGGCCTCGACGGACGGGGTTGGCACCAAGCTGGATATCGCCAAGCGCGCCCGCATCTACGACACGGTCGGGCGCGACCTGGTCCAGCACTGCATCAACGACATCCTCTGCCAGGGCGCCTACCCGCTGTTCTTCCTCGATTACGTCGGCATCGGCGAGCTCGACCCGCGCATCGTGGCTGGCCTGATCGAGGGCTGTGCGCGGGCCTGCAAGGACCACGGGCTGGCACTGATCGGGGGCGAGACCGCCGAGATGCCGGGGACCTACCACAACGGGGACTTCGACCTGGTCGGCACGATCGTGGGGGCCGTGGAGCGCGAGAACATCCTCGATGGGTCGCGGGTGCGGCCCGGCCAGCGCCTGATCGGCCTGGCCTCGGACGGCCTGCACACCAACGGTTACTCCCTGGCGCGCAAGCTGATCTTCGAACGCTTCGGGCTCACGCTGGCGGACCGCCCGGCGGAGCTCGGCGGCCGCAGCGTCCAGGAGGCCCTGCTGGCGCCCCACCGCTGCTATCTCAAGGCCTTGCGGCCCCTGATCGTCGAGCGGCGGCTGGCCGCCTGGGCCCACATCACCGGCGGGGGCCTGCCGGGCAACGTCAACCGGGTGCTGCGGGACACCGACGCGATCATCGACCGCAGCGCCTGGGAGCTGCCGGGCCTGTTCAAGCTGCTGACGCGGGATGGAGCGGTGGAGCGCGACGAGGCCTTCCGCGCCTTCAACATGGGCGTCGGGGCGGTGCTGCTGGTGGAACCGAACGAGGTCGGCGCCTGCCTGCGCCAGCTGGCGGCCGCCGGGGAAACGGCCTTCGAGATCGGCGAGGTCCGCGCCGGCACGGGCCTGGTGCGCTACAGCGCATGAAGGCTGCGCTGCAGCGCAGGAAGCTCGCGCCCGGGCTGACCGCAGCCGCCCTGCTGGCCCTGGCCGGCGGCCTGCTTCCCGGTCAGGCCCCTCCCGGGGCAGCCGGGCAGCGACCGCCGCAGGACGCGGAGTTGGTCGGCGCCCTCAAGGCCGCCCAGTCCCGCGGCCAGGAGCCGGAGCGCTCGCTGCAGCAGACCGCCTTCGATCGGGCCCGGGAGCTGATCGCCGCGGGGCGCTACGGGGAAGCGCGCGAGCTGCAGGCGGCGCTGCACGCGGCCGTGGGCGCCGACTGGAGCGCCCTGGACCTGTCCCTGACCGAGATCCGCCTGTCGCGGCTCGATGCCGCCGAGGCGCTGCTGCTCGAACAGCTGCGGCGCAGCTCCGCCCCGGCCGAGCTCTGGAACCAGCTCGGCCTGCTCGCCCTGGCCCAGGAGCGCCCCGAACAGGCCGCCAGCGCCTGGGCCCGGGCCCTGCGCTTGGGCTCTGAAAATGCCGGGCTTTCCCTGGCCCGCCTGCGGCTCCAGCAGGGCCGGATCGACGCGGCCCTGGCCCTGTTTCGCCAAGGTGTCGATCGCGAACCGCCCCCGGCTTGGAGCCTGGCCGGCTGGGCCCTGTGCCTGCTCGGACCCGAACCTGGCGGCGCGCCGGCCGCAGGGCCGGAGCCGGGCGGATGAGCGCCGCCGGCCGCTCGGCGGTGGGGGCGCCGCCACGGGGGCGCGCCCGGAGAGGGGCGCGCGCTCGCCGGGGCTGGGCGGGGCCCGTCCGCCGCGCCCGGGTCTGCCCCGGGGCCTGCCCGGGCGGTTCCTGGCCTTGGTCGGGGCCGCGCCGCTGGGGCGCCGTTCTAAGGCCCGAGCCAACCGCTGCGGGGCCCCGCCGGTGACCCCGCGCCGGTGGCGCGCCGCCGCGCCGAGCCGCGGTCGGTCCCCGGCCCCGGGGGTTGCGGTTGGCCCCGCCGAAAAACCTCTGCGGAGCCCATCCGGCGGCTTTGGCGGCGTTGCTTTGCGGCGGATCCAACCTATGGGGCGATGGGGTCCCTGCGTATCCTCTGCACGGATCCCCAGGCCATCCAGACCCCGCTGCCGCGCCCATGCCCAGGAATTCAACGCCGGTTTTTGTCCAAGCCCGCTGGCTCCCGGCCCTCTGCGTGGCCCTCGCCGGGCCGCTGTGGCTCGGAGCGCCGGCCGCGGCCCAGGAAGGGGGCTCGAAAGAGCCGGCGCCCCAGGAGCCCGCCCCGTCTGCGGAGGCGCCCAAGGCCGCCGAAAGCGCCGAGGACCCCTTCAAGCCGGTGCTAGCGGACGGGGAGCTCAAGAAGCTCGCCAAGGCCTTCCAGGGCTACTTCCAGGCCTCGCAGAAGCGCGAGGGCACCCTGGAAGCCTTGGATGAGATCGAAAAGGTCACCGAAGGCATCGAGAAGAAACTCAAGGGACGCCGCGCGGTGCAGCTGGTCGCAGATCTAGAGCGCGCGATGATCGCCGCCGACGAGCGTTCCGATAACGTCGAAAAGGGCAAGATCGCCCTCAACTCGTTCACCGGAGCCTGGGGCGACACGATCCGCTACGCGGTCCACGCGCCGAAGTCGTACCGGGTCAAAACGGGGCCCTACCCGTTGCTCCTGGTGATTCCGGAACAGGGCAAGGCACCGGAGGTGGCCCTGCGCGAGCAGTGGTCCGACGCGGGGCTCCTGGAACAAGCCTTGGTGGCGGTGGTGGGCATGCCCGGCAACGTGGCGGACTGGGGCGCGATCGGCTCGCGGGGTCAAGCGGGCGGGGTTGCCAGCGCGATGCAGGTGATCCGCCAGGTGTCGCGCGCCTACAGCATCGACCCGAATCGGGTTTTGATCGCGGGCCACGCCCGCGGAGCCCAGACGGCGATCGAGATCGCCGCGCTCTATCCCCATGTTTTTGCGGCGGCGATCGCCCGCGCCGGCGACCTGGGCACGACGCCGGCCACGAACTTCGGCAATCTGGCGGTGCTGCTGGCGGCGGCGGGAGGCAACGCGTCCCAGTTCGAGCGCCAGGCGCGGGAGCTGGGGCACCAGACCGTGACCGCGATCGCCGAACCTGCGCTGCCTGAGATCTGGACCTGGGCCCAGGCGCAGCGGCGTCAACCCCACCCGACCCGGGTGCGCTTCAGCCCGGGCAAGCCCGAGGCCATGGATTCCTATTGGCTCAGCGTCGAAGGCTTCGCCGCCGACGGGAAGTCCCAACTCGAGGCCGAGATCGACCGCGACAACAATTTGGTGCGCGTCAGCGGAGAGGGCTTTTCCCACGTGCGCCTGATGCTCAACGACCGCCTGCTGGACCTCAGCAAGCCCGTGCGGGTCGTGATCAACGGCACCGAGCAGGAGAGCAAGCTGACCCCCAACCTGCGCGCGATGCTCGACCGCGCCGCGCTGGTCGGCGACCGGGGCCGCGCCTACACGGCCAGCTGGCGCATGGAATTCACGGCCCCGCGCCCGGCCGGCGAGTGAGCCCTGCCATCCGGATCGGAGCGGCCCAGGGGCCGGCGGCGGCCTGGCAGCCGCGACTCCCGGGACGCTCTGGAGCGCGGGCGTCTCGCTGGGCCGCCGTGCGGCGATGAGCGCGACCCAGGCCCCCCCCGGAGCCGGGCCCGGCTCCTCCCGCGCTGCCCGTTCCCGGCTGTCCGCGGGGGCCTGGGCCTGGCTGCTGCTGGCGCTGCTCGGCGGAGCTGTCACGATGGTCGTGGAGCTGTCCGCCGTGCGGCTGCTGGCGCCCTATTTCGGCACGGCGCTGTCGGTTTGGACGCATGTCATCGGCGTCCTGCTGCTCGGCCTGGCCCTCGGCTACGCCCTGGGCGCGCGCCTGTCCGCGGGACCCGACCCGGGGCGGCGCTTGGGCCTGCATCTGTTGTTCGCCGGCGGCCTGACCGCGGCCCTGCCCTGGTTGGTGCGAGCGCTGTCCGCCCGCTTCCTTCCCGAAGCCCTGAGCCTGGGGGACGCGGCGCGCCTGCTCGAGCAGGGCAGCCAGGCCACATCCCTGTGCTGTTTCCTGCCGCCGGCGCTGCTGCTCGGCAGCCTGGGCCCCTTGGTGGTCGAGACCCTGGCCCGGCGCACCGGGGCCCACGCGGGACGGGCGGGCGGTCTGGTCTTCGCCGCCTCCACCCTGGGCAGCCTGCTCGGCACCTTCGCCACGCACTACTGGTTGCTGCCCACCCTGGGGGTCACCGGCACGCACCGGGCGGCCGCGGGGGCCCTGCTGCTGCTGGCCTGCGGGACCCTCTACAGCCGCTCGGCGCGTGCAGCCGCCGCGCTGACGCTGGTGCCTGTGGCGCTGCTCGGCCTGCTGCCGGATCCGCCCCGCAGGGCCCTGAGACCGGGGCTTGAGCTGCTCGAAGAACGCGAATCACCCTACGCCCAGGTGCGGGTGCTGGCGGAGGCGGAAACCGGCCTCAGGTACCTGGCGGTCAACGAACACAGCGACTCGTTCCAGTCCGTGTGGGCCCCCGCAGCGGGGCTGCTGCCCGCCGGCTTCTACTACAACTACTTTGTCCTGCCGGCCTGGTGGCGCGCCCGGTCGGAGCCCGCGCCGCGCGAGTACCGGGTGCTGCTGCTGGGCCTGGGCGCGGGCAGCGCTTGGCGGGTGCTCGAGGGCGCCCTGCCCCCGGGCTGGCGGCCGAGCGGAGTGGGCGTCGAGCTCGATCCGATCGTGGTCGAACTGGCCCGCGAGCACCTCGATCTGCCCCAGGCCGGTGGCGACCTGGAGGTCGTGGCGGGGCTCGATGCGCGCGCGGCCGCGCAGGCCTTGCGGCGCCGCGGCGCGCGCTTCGATCTGATCGTTCTCGACTGCTACGCCAATCAGATGGAGGTCCCCGAGCACCTGGGCACGGTCGAGCACTTCCGCCTGCTGGGCGAGCTCCTGGAGCCGCAGGGCCACCTGGCCGTCAACGTCGGGGCCTTCGACCTCGAGGACCCGGTGCTCGAGATTCTCGGCGCGAGCGCGGCCCAGGGGCTCGGCGCGCGCACCCTGGCGGTCGCGGTGAAGAACTCGCGCAACGCTATCCTGTTCGGCAGCCCCGCTCGCCCCCCGGTCGATCCGGCGGGCGAGGCCTTCTTCAGCTGCCCCCCGGAACTCAAGGCGGAGATCGCGAGCCGGGGCCTTGCGGGCCTGGCCTGGTTCGAGCCCCGCGCCGCCGCCAGCGACGACCGCTCGGACCTGGCCCGGGCCCAACAGCGCTCCCTGGCGCGGGCCGCTCTGGCCCTCCCGGCCGAATCCGCAGCCGGGTCTGCCGAGGCGGGGGGCGACGGGGATCCCGCGGCGCTCGAGCGCGGGCGCGAGCGCCTGGCCGAGGAGCAGCTCTCGGCGGCACGGCAGTGCTTCGAGGCCGCCCCCCCGGGGCTCCCGCGGGAGCTCGAGCTGGCCCGGCTATGGCATCGGGCCGGCTGTTACGAGCGCGCCCTGGCGGCTTCGCAGCGGGGTCTGCCCGCGGCGGCCAGCGGGTCGCCGCAGTCCCTCGAGCTGGCCTGGTGGGGGGCCAACTCCGCGCTCTGGCTCGGCCGGGCCGGGGCCGCGCGCAGCGCCCTCGAACGCTTCCGTGCCGAGTTGGAGGCGGCCCACACGGGGGGGCAGGAGGGTCTGGAAGGCTGGCAGCAGAGTTTCGATGGCTACGCCCGACGCTGCGCCGACCTCGACCAGCAGGAGGCCCTGGCTGCCGCGGCCCTGCGGCGCGGCCGCCGCTGGAGCCTCGGAGCGGCTGCGGCGACCCTGTTGCTGGGCGCCGCGATCCTGGTGCCGCTCTGCACCCAGCGGGCCTGAGGCCCCGAACCCGCGCAGCCGCCCGCGGCTTCGGACCCGCCCGCTTCAGGGCGCCAGGTCGAAGATGCCGCCCTGGAACGGATCGCTGAAGGTCACCAGCGGGGCCAGGGGGTTGATGACCCGCGCCAGGGAGCGGGCCCAGTCGCCGGCGCCCGGGGCGCACAGCAGACCCAGCGCTCGGACCGCCCGAGCGCGCACGACGCTGGGCTCGGCGCTTTGCGCGGCCGACCATTCGAACAGCATGGGCAGGGCCCCACGGCCGCCTGCCAGCCCCAGGGCGTCGATCCAACCCAAGCGCCGCGGGATCGAGGCCCCGGACTCGAAGTCACGCCGGGCGTCGCCCAAGACCGCCGGGTCGCCCATCAGGAGCAGCGCGCGGGCCAGGCCGGTCACCACCGGGGCCTCGTTGACCCCGCGGTTCAATTCCTCCCGCAGCAGGGCGCGCCCGCGCAGGCCCTGGTGCAGGGCCACGCCGTAGGCAGCTCGCGCCCGCAGCCCCCCCTGGGCCGGCAGGGCTGCATAGGTCTGCGCCAAGCGCTCGCCCATGTCCGCCTGGGCCGCCAGGCCCGCGGCCACCACCGCGGCCGAAGCGACCAGGGGGTCCGAGCCCCGGTCGAGCGCATCGAAGAGCAGCGCGTCGACCGCGCGGGGAACCGGCACGCCCCGCCGGTCGAGGCCACGGCGCGCCAATCCCAGGCCGATCAAGGCGGCGGAGCGCAGGCTCGACGCCCCGCGCTGGGCACGGGACATGAGCAGATCGAGGATCGGATCGAGACCGGTCAGGTCCGCGTCCCCCTGCGCAGTGGTCCCCGGCCGCGCGGCGACCCGGCCCAGGGAGAAGAAGGCCAGCTGTTTGACGGCGTCGTCGGCATCGGCCGCGAACTCCAGCAGCAGACCGCGCAGCTCGCGGTCGAATTCCCCGGAGCCGAGGCGCGCGATCTGGCCCAGGGCCACGGCCGCTCCGGCGCGATCCCAGGGGGAGGAGCGCCGCGAGCGCAGGAAGGTGGCCTCGAAAGCGGGCCAGGCCGTGGCCAGGAAGGTCTCGCGGGAGGACTCCGGGAGATCGGCGAGCAGGCGGGCGACAGCCCCGGGAGCGAACCACAGGGCCTGGGCCGGCGCCCGACGCCCAAAGCGATCGAGCAGCAAGCGCAGCTGCGCGGTGCGCGATTGGCTCGGGGCCTCGGCGACCCCGGCGGGGTCGAGGCTCGGGATGCGCTCGAGGGGGATCGCCGCCAGTCCGAGCAGCGCCGACGCCATCACATCGGGAATCGACTCGCCGCCGCCCGAGGACAGGGCCAGTTGATGGACGCAGTAGCGGCGCACGTCTTCGCGGCTGCTGGCGCGGCCGATCAAGCCCAGGGAGGTGGCCGCGAAGGCCCGCTGGCGCTCCGGCACCCGCCCCATGGAGACCAGGGAACGGCCCTCGGGACCGTCGGCGAGGATCTGAGTCAGCGGCACCACGAAGCGCTCCGAGCCCGTGGCTCCGAGGGCCAGGGTCGCGACTTCGGCATGTCCGCGCTGCTTGTGCTTGAGGGCGCGCAGCAGGCGCTCGGCGATGCGCTCCCGCTGGTCCGGGGTCGCGACCGGCCAGGCCCGGCCCAGGGCCAGGATCAGCTCGAGCTCCACGTCCAGGGTTTGCTCCGCGGAAGCGAGCTCGAGCAGGAAGGGCACGATCTGCGCTCCGACCGGCGCGCTTTGGTCCGCGGTCGGGCCGGGCTCCGGGTTGCCCTGCCCCAGGAAGAATCCGTAGCTGCCGGTCTGGCTTTGGGCCGCCGAGCCCAGTTCGAAAAGCAGCTCTTCCCGCTCCAGGTCGAACCAGCGGGTCCAGTCGAAGGGGTTCTGGGCACCGCCGGTGCTGGGCGGAGCAGCTGCCGGTCCTGCGGGGGCTCCCTGAATCGGTCCCGGCCCGACGCCGCCCACGGGCGGGCCCTGGGGCCCCGCGGGCGCCCCGCCGGCATCGGAACTGCCCGATCCCGCCCCGGGGGCCGGGGCGGTGCCACCGCTGCCGGGTCCGCCGCCGCCGCCCGCACCCGGGCCGACCGTGTCGCCGGGGCCCTGGGGTCTGGAGCCGCCTTCCGCGCCGAGCTTGCTGGCGCTTCCCGTGTCCAGGAACGGATTGCCGACCCCCTGGGCCAGGGCCTGGGGGAGGGGAGCGAAGACGCACCAGGGCAGGCTGAGCAGCACCCCCGCCACCCAGCGGGGCAGGGCCTGGGTCGGGCCAAAACGGGTCATGGGGAACCTCACGGCAGAGAGTACAGCAACTGCCATTCCAGGCGCTGCGGGCCCCGGGGGGGCAGCGGGACGGCGGCAGTGTGCGCTTCCGCTCAGGAGCCCCCGCCCACCTCGGAACGCACGCCCCGATCCGGAAAAAGGCTCTTGGCTTGAGCCGGGGCCCCCGACCGCCCCTGGCGCCGGACCGAGGGGCTTTGGGGTCGGTTCAAGGGGCGCGCAGGTCTGCTGCCGTTGAGCGAGGGCACAAGACCCGAAGCTCCAACCCGGCCGCGGGCCCGGCAGGCGCCGGCCGGCCCCTGGGGGCCCGATGGCCCCGAAAGGCAGGGAGCCCGGGGCGCCCGCTGAAGGCTCCCCGGGCTCCCCGGTGTCGCTGGTCTAGGGGCGGTCCTCGCCCGCCGACCCCCGGAGGCACTCCGGAGCTGCGACGGTCGGGTTTCCCCGCATGGGCGGGCTAAGGGGCTGGGAAAAAATCGGCGCGAAGCGACGATCCCAGCCCCTGAGGCCGGCGGATGCCGGCCCAAAGGCATGCTGACGGGTTGGGATTGCGGCTCGGGCGCAGCCCGAGCCGATCTTTTCTCAACCTGTCACAGGATGTTGAGCACGCCCTTGCCGTCGGTCGTGTTGAGGGTCTGGGTCGAGGCGCGGTAGTTCACATCCACCGCGATCTTCGAGTTCCAGGGCAGCACTTCCTTATCGGCCACGATGCCCAGGGCGACCGCCGCGAAGCCGCGGGCGCCGTCGGTCAGGCTCTCGTCCTGCAGCATCTTGACCAGCGGGTCGACCGAGCGGGAGTCGCCGATGAACCCGAGGGCCGAAGCGATCGCCGCCTGGGCCGAGAGGGAGCCCGCGTTGCGCAGCATCTCGGTCAGGTCCGGGACGATGTTGTTGTCGCCCAGGAGGCCCAGCGCGATGGCCGCTTGCTTGAGCAGGTCCGGCTTGAACTCGGAGGCCTTGACCAGCTCCTGGATCTTGGCCTTGGCTTCGCTGGCGCCCATCAGGCCGAGGCCCAGGGTCACATACCCCTGCGCGGTCCAGTCCTTGGTCTTCTGCATGCGCTCGAGCAGGTCCGCCTGGGCGTCCTTGAGGCGCAGGATGCCGAGCGACACCGCGAAGGCCGCCGACGCATCCGCGTCGTTGTCCTTCTTGAAGCGCTCGTGCAGGGCCTTGCCCATCTCGGTCGGCAGCGGCGCGTCGGTGCCCTCGAGGTAGTTGCCCAGGACGCCGATCGACAGGCCCGCCCAGTGCTCATCGCCGCCCTTGCCGTCGGTCAGACGACGGGTCAGGTGCTTCGAGACCTCCGGCAGTCCGGCCCAGGCCTTCTCGCCGACGGTGCCTTGGCGCGCGGTGGCCTTGGCCAGGGCGATCATGGCGAAACGCCGCGTCTGGCGCTGGCCATCGAGGGTCTGCTCCATCAGCACCTTGCGGATCTCGGCGTCGAGCTTGTCGTCGTCGCAGTCGCCGACCAGGCCCAGGGCGAAGGCAGCGCTCTGCTGCAGCTCCTCAGGCCAGCCCTTGCCGGTGCGCTTGTCGAGCGGGACCAGCAGCGCCTCGGCGACCTTTTGCTTGTAGACGCCGAAGTCCGGGGCCTGGGTCATGGTCTGGAGCTGACGCCCCAGGGCCACCGCCAGGTGGGCGCGCATGAGGAAGTTCATGCGGTCGTCGCGCCACTGGCCGAGCAGGAATTCGAGGCCGCCTTCTACGCTATCCCAGGCTTGCGCCGGGGCTTCCTTGGTCGGCTCCACGCCGGCCACGGGCAGGGTGGTCAGACCGAAGGAGGTGATCAGGGCCACGGCCAGGTCGGGGGTCGCGGCGCGGGAAGCCTCCGGGAGCGACGCGGCGATCAGCTTGGCGATGCTTTGCTGGACCTCGGGGCTCGGGTTGCGCCGGGCCATCAGACCCAGGCCATAGGCGGCGAAGGCGCGCGTGCGCAGGTCGACCTGGGTCGAACCGACGGCGTCCTGGCCGACCTTGGTGTTGTTCATCAGGCCTTCGAGCAGCGTCAGCGACGAGCGGTGCGCCAGGATCCCGAGCGCCACGGCGGCGGTTTCGCGGATCTCTTGCTCGGCGTTCTTGAGGAAGGCCGCGATCGTCTTGGCGTACTCCGAGTTGGCGTCCTCGGCGGCGGTGTCGCCGATCTTGGCCAGGGCGATCAAGCAGCCGGTGACGATGTCGTTGGCGCGCTCCTTTTCGAGGGCCGCCAGCAGCGCCGGCACGATCGAGCCGCGGATCAGGGCCTCGTCCGGACGGCGCTGGTCCTTGGCGCCCTCTTCGTTGCCTTCACCGAGGAAGAAACCGCCGCCGCCGGTGGCGTTGGCGCCGGACCAGATCTTCTCCTTGAGGTTCAGGAAGGGGTCCTTGTTGAACTCCCACCAGAAGCTCCAGTACTCGAGGTCGGCGCCGCTGTCGCCACCGGTCGTCGGGCCGCCACCGCCGCCCTGGGGCGCCTGGGGCGGCGCGCCGGGGGCACCCGTGGTCGGGCCGCCGGAGGAGGGGCCCGCGGGGGCCGAGGGGCCGCCCGTGGAGGGTCCCGCGCCGCCGCCGCCGCCGCCGGCGCCCGGGGGCACGGTATCGCCGGGTCCGCGGTAGGTACCCCCGTGGGCACCCAGGTCGCCAACCCACAGGCTGCCGGCGATCAGCAGCCCCAGGGGGATCAGGATTTTCTTCATGGTGGTTTGTGCCTTGCGGAAGGGCCGCCGCCCCGGCGAGTCGACGGGAAGCGGGGCCTGGCGGAGGTGAGCGGCCATCACCTTAGCAAGGGCCGTGCCGGAGCCGGACCTGTGCGGGCGGGGTCGCGGGGCCTGCGGGAGGGGCTGCAGGTGGGCTTCGGGACCTTGGCGAGCGCTGACCCGGGCCGGCCGGGGCGCAAGCTGTTCCGATCCCGAAACATCTAGCGGGGGCGCCCGGTCTGGAAACCGCACCAGGCCCAGGGGGGGAGCGCCTGCACCCTGGGATCGGCGGGGGGCTGGCGCCAGCGGGCAGCCGGGGAGTCGCCGGCCGGTCCCGGCTGCGCGGGGGCCCCCCGCGCGGCCGGAGGCCCGGCTCGCCGCCGCTCCCCGGCCGCGCTGTCGCCCGGGCTCACTCGCCGCCGGCGCGGGCCTTTTCGGCCCCTCGGCTGCGCAGGCTGGCGCGCAGGTAGTCGCGGTTCAAGCGGGCGATGTGCTCCACACCGATGCCCTTCGGGCAGGCCGCGGAGCACTCGTAATGGTTCGAGCAGTTGCCGAAGCCCTCGGCGTCCATGGCGGCGACCATGGCCAGCACGCGCTTGTCCCGCTCCGGCTGGCCTTGGGGCAGATGTCCCAGGTGCGAGACTTTGGCGGAGACGAACAGCATCGCCGATCCGTTCGGACAGGCCGCCACGCAGGCCCCGCAGCCGATGCAGGCCGCCGCGTCCATGGCCTGCTCCGCCTCGCCGGGCGAGATCGGCATGGCGTTCGATTCCGGGGCGTTGCCGGTGTTCACCGAAACGTAGCCCCCGGCCTGCAGCACCCGGTCGAAAGCGGAGCGATCGACCATCAGGTCCTTGAGCACCGGAAAGGCACCGGCCCGCCAGGGCTCGATGGTCAAGACCTCGCCCGAGCGGAAGCGCCGCAGGTGCAGCTGGCAGGTGGCCGTCTCCTCGTCGGGTCCGTGGGCCTTGCCATTGATCATCACCCCGCAGCTGCCGCAGATGCCCTCGCGGCAGTCGTGGTCGAACACGACCGGCTCCTGGCCCTGTTGGACCAGGCGGTCGTTGAGCACGTCCAACATCTCCAGGAAGGACATGTGCGGCGAGAGATCCTCGAGCTGGTGGGTCTCGAGGAAGCCCGGCGCCCCGCGGCTCTTCTGGCGCCAGATCCTCAGGGTCAGGCTGAGGCGATCGTGGCCAGGGCTGGCCTGGTTGTGGGCCATCTGGGTGTTCGTGGCGGTGCTCATCGCGTCGCGCGGGTCGGGCCCGCGACTCTAGGGAGCGGTGGGGGAGAGCGGTGGGGGTCCTGGATGCGGGGGCGCGGGCGCGAGGCTGCGGCCCGCAGCGGTTCGATCACTTGTAGCTGCGCTGGGTCAGCTTGACGTACTCGAACTCGAGCGGCTCGACGTTGCGGACCGGCGCGCGACCCTCGCCTTGGAATTGCCAGGCGGCCACGTGGCAGAAGCGCTCGTCGTCGCGCATGGCCTCGCCCTCCGCGGTCTGATGCTCTTCGCGGAAGTGGCCCCCGCAGGACTCTTCCCGCACCAGCGCATCCTCGGCGAACAGCTCGGCGAACTCGAGGAAATCCGCCAGTCGCCCGGCCTTTTCGAGCTCCATGTTGAGGTCCCGGGCGCTGCCGGTGACGGCCACCTCGCTCCAGAACAGCTCGCGCAGCTCGCGGATCTTTTGCTTGGCCTGCCGCAGTCCGGCCGCGTTGCGGGCCATGCCGCACTGATTCCACATCACCAGGCCGAGCTGGCGGTGGATCCAATCGACCGGGCGCTTGCCCTTGATCGACAGCAGCCGATCGACCTGGGCCTTGACGGCGCCCTCCGCCTCGGCGAAGGCCGGGTGCTCGGTGGTGACCTTGGGCAGGCTCCTGCCGGCCAGGTGCGCCGGCAGGGTCGCCGGGATCACGAAGTAGCCGTCGGCCAACCCCTGCATCAGCGCCGAAGCGCCCAGGCGGTTGGCGCCGTGGTCGGAGAAATTCGCTTCGCCCAGGGCGAACAGTCCGGGGATCGTGGTCTCCAAGTTGTAGTCCACCCACAGACCGCCCATCGTGTAGTGGACCGCCGGGTAGATGCGCATCGGGACCCGGTAGGGGTCCTCGCCGGAGATGCGCTCGTACATCTGGAACAGGTTGCCGTACTTGCCGCGGATCTTGTCGTCGCCGTCGCGCCGGATCGCGTCGCGGAAATCGAGGAAGACCGACATGCCGGTCTCGCCCACGCCGAAGCCGGCGTCGCAGCGCTCCTTGGCGGCGCGGGAGGCCACGTCGCGCGGCACCAGATTGCCGAAGCTCGGGTAGCGGCGCTCCAGGAAGTAGTCCCGATCCTCCTCGGGAATCTGATCCGGGGAGCGGGGGTCCTTGGCCGTCTTGGGGACCCACACCCGGCCGTCGTTGCGCAGGCTCTCGCTCATCAGCGTCAGCTTCGACTGGTAGTCGCCGCTGACGGGGATGCAGGTCGGGTGGATCTGGGTGAAGCAGGGATTGGCGAAAAAGGCCCCGCGCTTGTAGGCGCGCCAGGCGGCGGAGACGTTGGACTTCTTGGCGTTCGTGGAGAGGAAGAACACGTTGCCATAGCCCCCGGTGCAGAGCAGCACCGCGTCCGCGGCATGGCGCTCGAGAGCCCCCGTGACCAGGTCGCGCGCGATCACCCCGCGGCACATGCCGTCGACCAGCACCACATCGAGCAACTCGCGGTTGCCGAGCACGGTCAGCCGCCCGCCCTGGGCCTGGCGCATCATGGCCTGATAGGCGCCCAGCAGGAGCTGTTGGCCGGTCTGGCCCCGGGCGTAGAACGTGCGGCTGACCTGGGCGCCGCCGAAGGACCGGTTGGCGAGCGTGCCTCCGTATTCGCGGGCGAAGGGCACGCCCTGGGCCACGCACTGGTCGATGATGCCGGTCGAGACCTGGGCCAGGCGGTAGACGTTCGACTCACGGGCGCGGAAGTCCCCGCCCTTGACCGTGTCGTAGAACAGCCGGTACACGCTGTCGCCGTCGTTCTGGTAGTTCTTCGCGGCGTTGATCCCGCCCTGGGCCGCGATCGAGTGGGCGCGGCGCGGCGATCCGTGGATGCACAGGGCCGTGACCTGATAGCCCAACTCGGCCAGGGTGGCGCTGGCGGAGGCCCCCGCCAGGCCGGTGCCGACCACCAGGACCTTGAACTTGCGCCGGTTGGCCGGAGCCACCAGCTTGAGGTCGAATCGATGCCGATCCCAGCGCGTGGAGATATCGCCGCTGGGGGCCTTGGAGTCGAGGCGGGCGTTCTGGGTCGCGGTCGCCATGGGGGTCTTGGATTGCGGCCTGGGGGCCGGTCGAGGGTCTGCGCCGGGGATCGACGCGTAGGGCGCGGGTCGAACTCGGAATGCGTATGGGTCAGGCTCGGCTCAGGGCGTAGACCCCGATCGCGCTGAATCCCAGGGCCAACAGGGCCGCCAGTCCCCAGCCGAAGCGCTGGATCACGGGCGTGTAGCGCGGGTGGTGGGCGCCGAGGGTTTGGAGTGCGCTTTGGATGCCGTGGCTGAGGTGCAGCCCGAGAGCCAGGAAGGCGAGCAGGTACAGACCGGCCAGCAGCGGCTGGCCCATGGAGTCGAGCACCTGCTGGGCGGCGCCGGCTCCGGCTCGGCCGTCCGCGAAGCGCGCCTTGAACTCGGAGTCGAAACGGAAGTTCAGCAGGTGCACCACCAGGAACAGCAGCAGGAACGACCCGGTCAGCGGCATGGTGGCGGAGGCCAGGGTGCGGCCCCCGTGTCCAGGCGACATGGCGTAGCGGCTCTTGCGGGCGGCTCGGTTCTGCAGCGTGGCCCGCAGGGCCAAGGCGATGTGCCCGCCGAAGAGGGCCACCAGGCCGAGCTCCGCCACCAGCAGCAGCGGTCCGAGATCGTGCAATTTTTGGGCGTAGGCCTCGAAAGCTCGGCCCTGGTCGCCTTTCAGCAGCAGCAGGTTGCCGGCCAGGTGTCCGACGGCGAATCCGACCAACAGCAGGCCGGTGAGCGCGGTGACGGCTTTCTTGCCGATCGACGAGGCCAGGAATGTGGCGAGCCAGCGGAGCATCGCGGTGGTTGGGTGGGACGCGGGCGGGTCGAAGCGGGCCCGGGCTGGGGAGCCCGGGGCCGGGCCCGGCCGAGGGCGCCGTTTGGAAGGCGCGGGCTCTGGCCGAAGCGGGCACTCTACTGGCCAGCGGCCCGCGGGACCAAGCGCGACCGGGGCCGACGCTCGGGCTCGCAAGTTTTCACGGGTCCCATAGGATCCTGGCCACGATGGGCAGCGCTCACACCCGGATCTATCTGGCTCGCCACGGCAGCGTGGTGCCCGAGTGGCGTGGACGCCTGTACGGCGATCTGGACGTTCCGCTCGACCCGCGGGGCGAAGCCGAAGCCCGGGAGCTGGCCGAGCGGTTGCGGCCGGTCGAGCTGCATGCCCTGGCCTGCTCCGATCTCGGCCGCGCGCGCTTTGGCGCCGCGTGCCTGGCCGCCGGCAGGGACCTGACTCCCCGGATCGACCCGCGGTTGCGCGAGCTCTCCCGGGGCGACTGGGCGGGCAAGCACCCCGCCGAGGTGGACGCCGCCGATGGCGGCTGGAGCCGTTGGCGGCGCGATCCGGCCCGGCAGCGGCCGCCGAACGGCGAAAGCCTGGCGGACCTGTGGGCCCGGGTCGCGCCGGCGCTCGATGAGCTCTGCGCAGAGGCCATCGCGGCGGCCGCGCGGCGCGGAGCAAGCCAGCCCCTGGCCGCCCTGGTAGCCCACGGCTGGGTGCTGCGCTGCACGGCGGCCCACGCCCTGGGACTGCCCCTGGCCCAGGCGGACAACCTCAGCGTGCCTCCGGCCGGGCTGTTGGCGGTCGACTGGCCGGCGCAGGGGCTGTGCTCGGGCCACCCGATCCTGGCCGGACTGGACCTGGACCGGCCCCTCGACGAGGGCGCGGCCTGGTATCGACTCCCGCGCCCCGCCGCCGGGGTCCCCTGAGCCCAGCCAGGCCGGCCGCTGGCTCTGGCGTGCGGGACTGCCCGCAGGGGCCGGTGGCCAGGGACCGGTGACCAGGACCCCGGTCCCGGTCCCATGGGCCAGGGACCAGGGGTCTGCGGGGGCCGCGGGGCCCGGTCGGAGCCGGGGAGCCGCCGGCCGCCTGGGGCCCGCGCAGGGCCCGGGCCCCGGCGGCCCTCGGATCAGTTCTCCGAGGGTCCCTTGGGCGGGTGCTTGGGCCCGCCCGGGTAACCGCCGAAGCCGCCGAAGGGGCCGCCCGGGGAGCCGCCCAGGCCCGGGCCCGACCCGCGCACCGAATCGAGCACGCGCTTGAGCTCGAACAGGGTCTCGCCGGCGTGGTACGAAAGCCAGACGAAGTAGCAGTCCACGTTGTCGACCGGGTCGTCGACCTCGAAGGCCGCCTTGCAGGTCAGGTCGCAGGGGCGCTGCTTGTTGAAGAAACAGTACTTCTTGTCGCTCAAGGTCCGGCTCCGCAGGGGGGCGACACGATAGCGCCCGGTCGGGCCCGAAGGAGCATCCATCGGCCCGAGCCGCCCGGGCTGGCGCCGAGCCGCCGCGCGAGGCCGCGGGCCTTCCCAGGGCGGCCGCAGCCCCGGAACGCGCCGCGGGGGACCCGGTGAGCCCGGGGACCCGCAGGCGGGCCTTCCGCAGGTAGCCGGGGCCGGGCGGACCGCAGCGGGGGCTGTGGCCGAAGGAATGGGATCCGGGGCCGCGCAGCCCCCCCACGCCGATTACATAACGTAGATTATCAGACGCACCCAATGCGGCGCTTGGGTCTCCAACTCCGTCCCAACGGTCTCCCAGCTCGATCCCAGTGCGGTCCCGGTTCGGTCCCGGTTCGATCCCGGTTCGATCCCGGTTCGATAACCACGCGGACCCGCTGCAGGCCCGGACCCTGCGGCATGGCGACCGAACCGGGCTGGCTGCCCCGGGCGGATCGGCTCCCGCTGCGGCCGGCGGCGTTGGCGGCCTGGGTTCCAGCCTGGGTTCCAGCCTGGGCTTCAGGCCGTCGGCGCCCGCGGCGCCCGCGGCGCGTCGAGCAGCGCTCCGGCTCGGGCTCGAGGTGCATCCGAGGGACGGCTCCCTAGCGCCGATCTCAGGCCCGGGGCCGGTCGATTCGATGGAGCCGGCATGCCCCTGGAAAAGCCTTCCGCCCTCGACCGGCCGGCCCCGCTCCTGCACCGCCGCGTTCGCCGCCCCGACCGCGCCTCCCGCGCCTCCCGCGGCGCTGTGGCGCTGCTGGCCCTGCTGGCCGCCTGCCAGGCCGGCTCGCCGCGCGCGGAGTTGCCCGCCGTGGCCGACGTGCCCGTCTCCCTGGCGCCGCACCGCGAGATGGTGGTCCAGTGGAAACAAACCCTGGACCAGCCCTACGTGTTCCTCGAGCTGGTCGGCGACTACCGCGAAACCGGCCGCTTCCTGACCCAGCTGCTCGAGCAGGTGCGCGCCCAGAACCTGGCCATCGCCGGGCCGCCGTTCGCGCTGTTCTACGACGATCCGGCGCGCACGCCGGCCCAGGAGCTGCGCTCGCGCCTGTGCCTGCCGGTGGCGCGCTTGGTGCCGGTGGCGGCGCCCCTGGGCTTCGACCTGCTGCCCTCCGCGAACGTGGTCTACGCGCGCATCGCCGGGCCATACCCGGACGTGCCCCAGAGCTACCCCGCCATGTTCGACACCCTGCGCACGCGCGGTTGGGTCCTCGATGGACCGATCCGCGAGCAGTATCTGGTCGATCCAGGCACGGTGCAGAGCTTCGATCAGCTCGTGACCGAGGTGCAGATGCCCTGGCGGCCGCTGTGATGAGCCGGCGCGCGGGAAGGTCGGCGCTCGCCACCGCCCGCGAACCGCGCGCTCCTCGGCAGCTCCGAAGCGGAGGCCGCGGCGCCGGCGATCGGCGCCGTCCACGGTTGCTTGCGACCCGCCATGCTGACGGGTGGGTGTCGCGGCGCGGGCGCAGCCCGAGTCGAAAAGAACTCAACCCGTCACAGCGGGGAAAAAAATCGGCGCGCCGCGACGCTCCCAGGCTGTGCGGCCGGCGGCTGCCGGCCCGATGGCGCTGACGCATTGGTATGGCGGCGCGGGCGCAGCCCGAGCCGATTTCTTCGCAACCTTCTGCTCAACCCGTCAGCTGTCGAGCGGCGCGCACAAACCGGTGACCCGCGGTTGTCCCCGCTGCCAACGGATTTGGGCGCGGTCTCCGGGGCGCAGCTCGGCGGCCAGGTCCGCCGGCAGGTCCAGCGGGACGAAGCGCCCCTCGTCATCGCGGATCCCGAGGCGCTCGCCGAATTCGAGCGAGGTCTGCAGCAGTTCCTCGCGCTCCGGGGCGGCGGCCCCCCGAGCGCTGGCCCCGCTTTGCTCCAGGATGCGCTGTGCCCGCGCCAGTCGCGGCAGGTCGCGCTGCAGGCTCGCGGCCTGGGCCTGAAAATCCGCCCACAGGGCGTGGCCATGCTGTTCTTCGATCCAGCGCGCGAAGCGCTCCAGGGCCGGCAGGGGGTCCGCGAAGGCCCCCTCGATCAGGGCCGAGCGCACCGCGAAGCGCGCCAGGCGGCCCCCATCGAGTTCCTCGAGCAGCCCGATCTCGGCCACCTCTTGGGACAGGGCCGCCAGCAGGGCTGCGTCCGCGCTCGCGCCGGCGCTGTCCCCTTCGGCCCGCCGTTCCCACTGATACTCCTCGACCAGCGCGCCCACGATCCCGGGGAAGTCGGGGCTGGCGGAGAACTCCTCATCGCCCTCCCCATCGAGGCCCAGATCCTTTTCGAGCTGCCCGAAGAGCGCTTCCAAGTCTTCTCCCCGGGCGCGGCCCGCGTCGAAGGCCGACAGGGCCCGCGCGGCGCTGTCCCGGTCGGGGACATCGCCGGCGGCGGGCACGCGCCCCCCGGCCAGGCGCCGAAAAGCCGCCAGGCCGGCGCCCGGAGGGCGCTTGGGCGGCGCCGGCGCGACCGCGTCCGGGGCCGCGGCGGAAGCGGCGGGCAGGGACTGAGCCAGCAGGCCGTTCCAGTGCTCGATGCACAGGCGCCGAACCCGCTCTAGATCCAGCCGGCTGTGGAAGGCGACCGCGTCGAGCAGGTCCCCCAGCGCCTGGGCCGCCGAGGCGCGCCCGCCGCGCTGGGCCTCGAGCTCGAACGCCGACAGCAGGGCCTGGGCGCGCTCCTGGCCCAGGCCCTCGCGGCCCGGCCCGGAGCCCGAGACCAGCAGCTCGAGCAGCTCGCCGCGCACCTGCTGCGCCGCCTGCTCGGCAGCCAGCGGCAGCGCTTCGCCGGGGCCCGGGGCCGCCCGCTGCGGCGGCGCGCCCGCGGCGGAGGGCGCCGGGCTGCCGGCGAAGAACATGCGCTCCAGCTCGCCCTGGGCGATCCGCAGGGTGCCGCGGCGGCGCGCCCGCAGCCGTTCCAGGTCGTGCTCCAGGGCCGAGGCCAGCTGGTCGTCGCGAAACACCGCCATCGCCGGCGAGAGCCGGTAGCGCTCGTCGCCCAGGGGGTAGAGCCTGCCGCAGAGCAAATCGCCCTCGGACAGGTCATGGCTGGCCTCCGCCTCGGCGATCGGCAGCGCCCCCCGGCTGGCCAGGTCCTCGAGCCAAAGCCCTTCGCCGGGCACCACCGTCTGGACCCGGAACACCCCGGAGCGGGAGGTGCGCAGGGCCAGGGCCACGGCGGGGCCCTCGGCTCCGAGCTCGCTTTCGAGCTCCCCCTCCAGGGCGAAAATCGGCAGATCCCCCAGCGCGGGGCTGTTGCGCTCGAACACGAACCACTCGAGGTGGCGGCGCTCGGCCTGGCCGCGCTCGGCCGGATCCTGGGGGAGTCGCCCGCTGGGGAAGAACTCGTCCTGGCTGGCCTGGCGCTCGGCTTCCAGCTCGGGCCGCTGGCGCACCAGGGAGGCAAGCAGCGCGAGGCCGCGGTCGATGGGATGGGAGTCGTTCAATGGACGGAGCCGCGCTCTGCTGGTGAGCCCCTAGGATAGGACCCGACTCCGCTCGGGCTCCAGAGACCGGACCGAGCGCGCCCCCATGCTGCCCTGGCTCCCCGGCCTTGAAACCCCGCCCAGATTCACCCTGGAGCTGGCCCCTGCGGACTGGGTCGGCCTGGGGTTCTTAGCGGTGTGCGCCGGCCTGGGGGCCCTGTGCGGCCTGTGGTGGCAGATCTTCCGCATCGTGGGCTTCGGCCTGGCCTTCGGCAGCGCCTACGCGCTGGCCCCGCTGCTGGCCCGCGAGCTGCTCGCACGCCTGCCGATGCTGGGCCCGATGGCCTGCGAAGTGCTGTCGTTCCTGGTGTTGTTCGTGTGCTTGGCCCGGCTGCTGGGCCTGCTGGGCCTGCTGGGCCAGCGCGCCCTGGCGGGACTCAAGCTGGGGCTGCTCGACAGGGTGGCGGGGCTCTTGGCGGCCGCCCTGTTGGCCCTGCTGATCTACGCGGCAGCGGTGGCCTCCGCACGCCACCTGGGCAGCGAGGCCTGGGCCAAAGCCAACCTGACCGGCACCCGCAGCGAGCGCTTGGCGGACGATTTCGAGCAGCTTTTTGCGCGCACCCACCAGCACTGGCCCACCTGGCGCCTCTGGCTGGCGGAGCGCCTGCGCGAGGGGCACGAAGCGCTCGGTGGGCCGGCCCCCCAGGCGCCGGCCGACCCGCGGGAGCCCGGGCACCCGGGCGGGCACGCCGCGCCCTCGGGGCCCCCTGCGGGCGTGGTGCGCTGAGCGGCGCCCCGGGGCCAGCCGCCGCCGCTCCCGCGGGCTGAAGGGCTGAACCGCGGGCCGAAGCGCAGCCCGCAGCGCGGGCCGGGCCGAAGCTTTCGTGACGGCCGCGGGCCGCGCCCGGGATCCAGCGGAATCCCCGCCCAGACCGGCCGGGCCCCGAGAGCGTCGACGCTCTCCGGGCGCTGACCGCCGCGGGTTCAGCGCGGAGCGGAGAGTCCGCCGATCTCGTCGATCACCGGCTGGATCACCGGGGCCTGTGCCGGCAGGCGCTCCAGGTGCGCACGCAGCACATCGAGCGCGTCCAAGCGCTGGCCGAGGGCCACGCAGATCCGCGCCATCAGCACGGCGTTCTCGGGAAAGTCGGGCGCCAGGGAATAGGCTTCCCGGGCCGCGGCCATGGCCTGCGCCGGGTCGCGCTCGAGCAAGGACCGGGCGTAGAGCGACCAAACCAAGGGATCCGACTGGGTGCGCGGCAGGAGCTTCTCCAGCACCTCGCTCGCCGCCGCAGGCTGGCCGAGCTCGATCAAGGCTTCGGCCTCGAATTGGCGCGCCCGCAGCGAGGTGGGCTCGCGCTCGCGCCAGCGCCGGGCCGTCTCGAGCACGGCCCCGAAATCGGCGCGGCGGCGCTCGGCCTGGGTGGCCAGCGACCAGTCCCCCGCCGCAGCGGCCGACGCGGAGGCTTGCGCCAGGGCCGCGAGCAACCCGGGGCTGCCCTGGCCCGGCGGCGCGAGCGGCGGACAGGTGACCAGGGGCAGCTTCTTGGCCAGGTCGAAGCGCGGGTCGTGGTGTTTGTCATGGCAGCCCACGCAGCTGTCCGCCGGCTTCTGGAAGCGCGCGTCCAGATAGCCGCTGGGGCTGGCCAGGTGGCGCTCGGCGGGCCCGTGGCAAGCAGCGCATTGCACGTTTTCGAACCCGGCCGCCTGGTTGGGCCTCAGGTAGCCCCCCGGCTCCTCGAATCCGACCGAATGGCAGCCGATGCACTCGGCATCGAAGTGCTGCGCGGTGACCTCGAGCGTGTGCCAGGCCCGCGAGTGGCGCATGCCCTTCCAGAAGTCGTATTGCTCCGGGTGGCAGCTCTGGCAGTTCTCGGGCGCGACGAAGCGCGTGTTTCCACGGCTCTCGCCCGTCGCCGGCCACAGCCCGGGCAGCGCCTCGTGATAGCGGTCCAGCTCGGCCAGCACGGCTTCCTGGCGACCGATGCCTTCGAACATGGGCACCAGCACGTGGGCGAACAGACTGCCCTGCGACAGCGGCGGGCTGGATTCGAGCACGGCCGGCAGCTGGCCCAGGAGTTCGAGCGAGGCCTGGCGACGGCGGTCGTACTCGCGCTCGCCGAAGACCGGGGCCCGCCCGGTCAGGCGTTCGAGGTCGCGCTGCACGACGCCCGCTTCGATCGAGTTGCGCAGGCGGTTCGAGATGTCGCCCGCGGGCGGCAGCGGCCGCGCCCCATCGCCGCGTCGCCACCAGAAGTCGACGCGGCCCACGCGCGCCCCGCGGTTGTAGACCAGGGCGATCGGCACGCCGTTGACCCAGGTCGTCTCGCTGGTGGCCGCTTCCACGTGCCCGCCGAGGATCAGGTCGATCTGGGGGTAGAGTTCGGCCAGGCGTCGGTTGCGCGCCAGACCGAGGTGCGAGAGCAGCACCAAGCGGTCGACCTGGGGCTCGAGCTCGGCCAGGATCCGCCCCGCCGCGTCGGTGTAGGTCTCGGTGCGCAGTCCGAGCTCTTCGAGCCGCGGGCGCGCATCGACCTTGACCAGCTTTTTCTCCTCGGTGCCGGTGTGTTGGATCTGATCGGCCAGCAGGGCGAACACGCCGATGCGCAGCCCATCCCGTTCGAAGATGCGGTAGGACTCGAAGGGGCGCGCCCCCGAAGCATCGATCAGATTGCCGCACAGCAGCGGCACGCCGTGCTCCCGCCCCAGATCCCGCAGCGCCTCGACCCCGAGCACGAGGTCGAATTCGCCCACCGCCATGGCATCGATGCCGAGCTGGCCCAGGGCGGCGAAGAAGGTCTGGGCCTTGAGCGGCAGCTGTCGCGCCAGCGCGCCCCCTGCGTGCAGGTCGTCATGGAACAGGTCGCCCCCATCCAGGTACAGCACCGCGGGATGGCGTCGGCGCTGGTCGGCGACGTAGGCGGCGATGCGATCGATGCCCCCCATCCGGCCGGCCACGCATCCGCAGGGCTCGAGATAGCCGTTGACCGTGGCCGTGTAGAGCACGCGCAGGTCCGCAGGTCCAAGGCCCTGCATGGGGCGCGGATCCTCGATGTCGAGCAGGGCCGGCCCGGCGGGCAGGGCCCCACCCCGGGGGCTCGCTGGCGGCACCGGTGCCGTCCTCGGTCGGGCCTCGTCCTCCGGCGCGCCGGGAGCGCGCGCGAACACCGAGGCCAGCAGCAACAGGCCCGCCAGCAGGGCCAGCACAGCGAGATTCCAGCGGGAGTAACTCATGGACAGGTCACAGTTTAGCGCCGCAGCACAGCCATCGGGGCGGCCCGAGCGCGGGGATCCGCCCGCCGGCGGCTTGCGCCCGGATGGCCGCTGGGGTAGCATGGCGGGAGACAATTCGAACGAGCACGATCGGCGTCGGGGAAGCAGGTGTCAATCCTGCGCGGTCCCGCCACTGTGAAACGCTTCCACGCTCCCCATGACGCCGGCCTCCGGCGCGGTCACTGGGTTCAGCCGAACGGAACCGCCCCCCGGGGCGGGCCCGGTCGGCGACCTGGGAAGGCTTGGGGTGATGCGGACATAGCGCCAGCCAGGAGACCCGGGTCGATCGGTGCCGCCGCGCCTCGTGGAATGGGCATCCGGCGGACTGCGATGCGACCGGCGCCCCGAAGGCGCCGCACCCGGCCTGCGCGGGGATCGAAGTTGCCGCCAGAAAGGCCCCGCGCGGGCCCGCTGGTCGGCGGCGCCCCGGGGCCTCCCCGGGGCCTCGAATCCCCCCCGGCAGACCCCTGCCCTCGGGAAGCCCAGCGGCACCCCGCGGCGCCCGAGGTGGGGCCTGGTGCGGCGGCCAGGCCAAGCCCTGTGCTTGGTCCTGAGCCAAAGTCTGAGGCTGGGCAAGGTCGCTTCGGGTCCGGTGGAGTCCCCGGAAAACGGCGGTGGCTGGGGCTCGACACCCAACTCCAACCGGACCTGACCATGAACTCCCCTAGCGCGCACTCCAGCGCTCTGTTCCCGCTCTCGAAGCTCCAAGACCCCGCGCTGCCTGGGCGCTCGCGCCCAGACCGCCGGCGCTGCGACCGGCGCCGGCCTGCCCGGGCCATCCCGGCCCTGCTCGGCGCCCTGTTGGCGCTGGTCGCCCCGCACGGCGCCGCGGCTGCCCAGACCGCGGCCCCCGGCTTCGCCACCGCGCCGCTCTACAACCCGGGCGCGGCGGCGCGCGCGCTCAGCAACGGCGACCTGATCGTCTGGGACGGGCAGCGCGTGGAGCGGCGCAGCGCCGACGGCCTGCTGCTCGCCACCCTGGCCGATTTCAGCCCCCAGTGGTTCTTCACGGGCTGCCTGGCGATCGCCCCGGACGAGGGCCTGGCCCTGGTGGGAGAATCCAGCGCCGGCGATCTGTTCCGCGTCGACCTGGCGGCCGGCGGCGCGACCCAGATCGCCAATCTCAATTTCAACTTCGATGCCGTCTTCGAATCCCCCGCCAGCGCGCTGGTCAACGCCGCCAGCGGATTGCTCGGCGGCGGCAGCGAGGTTTCGCGCGTCAACCTGCTCGACGGCAGCATCACCCCCCTGGTGTCGGTCCCCGGATCCAGCGGTCCGCTGGCGATCGACAAGTTCGGCAATCTGCTGCTGGCCACCTCGAGCAGTACCTTCCCCGCTCCGCTGGGCTCGAGCGACGTGTTCCTGTTCCCGGCCAGCCAGCTGACCGGTGCTCCGCCCCTGGGACCGTCCCAGGGCCTGCAGATCGGCAGCGGCTTCGATGGCGCCAGCGCGCTGGCCTACGACAAGGATCTGGGCCAGATCTTCCTGGCCGAGAACAACTTCGGCTCGGGCACCAACCGGATTCGGCTGGTCGCCGGGGCCGCCTCGCAGTCGCCGACCCTGTTCGAGGGCCCGACCTTCGGATGGCTCGGGATCCAGGGCTTCGTCCCGGCCAGCGGGGGCGCGGTGTTCGGTGCCTTCCAGCCGGCTGCCGGCGGCCGCCTGATCGTGACCTCCACGGACTTCTTCAGCTACGACGAGCGCCTGGCCCTGCAGCCCGCCCGTCCGCAGCTGACGGCGAGCGGCCCCGGCGCCAGCGGCCCCGGGGCGTTCACCCTCTCGCTGGGCGCCGGGCCGGCCTTCGGCCTGTGCCTGCTGGCCTTCGGGCCGAGCGCCTCCGTGGGTCCTGAGCTGCCGGTCGTCGGCCTCGGGCAACCCCTGCTGCTCGGCTTGGATCTGGGCAGCGCCGCGCTGTTCCCGCTCGCCTTCCCCTTGGATGCGGGCGGCAGCTTCAGCCAGGGCTTCCAGAACGGCGGCGCGCTGACCGGCACCTTGGCGCTGCAGGCGCTGTGCTTCTCCCCCGGCCTGATGGCCCTGGGCAGCAGCCAGGTGCTCGGCCTGTGACAGGTTGAGGAACGATCGGCTCGGGCCGCGCCCGAGCCGCCACACCAACCCGTCAGCGGCCATTGGGCCGGCATCCGCCGGCCACACCGCCCGGGAGCGGCGCGGCGCACCGGTCGATCCCCGGCGGCTCCGGCGGCCCGGCGCGCGGCCGGGCCGCCGG
>ERZ1066136.311-NODE-311-length-44086-cov-12.010788_pt1 | contig 44086 bp, 39 predicted proteins | sample MGYA00382783_ERZ1066136 | MGnify/ENA primary metagenome ERZ1066136 (study PRJEB33369, sample SAMEA5778366) | biofilm metagenome | biome: Industrial cooling water; feature: Water cooling tower basin; material: Biofilm | place: United Arab Emirates | collected... | reverse complement strand
TCGGGCTCGATCTTCGCGGCGCGGATCACGCCGCCCCAGCGCTGGATCTCGCGGCCCAGCAGGGCCTGCAGCTCGGCCGGCGTGCTGCCCTGCACGCGCATGCCCAGCTTGCCCAGGCGCTCGCGCACGGCGGGCGAGGCCACGGCCTCGCGCGCGGCGGCCCCGAGCCGGGCCAGCACTTCGGGCGGCGTGCCGGCCGGCGCGGCCAGCGCGTTCCAGCTCGCCACGTCGTAGCCCGCCAGGCCCGCCTGGGCCGCCGTGGGCACGTCGGGCAGCGCGGGGTTGCGCTGGTCGGAGCTCACGGCCAGCGCGCGCACCGCGCCGGCCTGCACCTGCGGCACCATGGGGCCGGCGATCTCGAAGGCGACGTCGATCTCGCCGCCGCGCAGCGCCGTCAGCACCGCGGGGCTGCCCTTGTAGGGCACGACCAGGGTCTCGATGCCGGCCACTGTCTCGAACAGCTTGGCGCTGAGGTGCTGCGTGCTGCCCGGCGCGATGGTGCCGACGTTGAGCTTGCCCGGGTTGGCGCGCGCGAAGTCCAGCAGCGCCTTCAGGTTGGCGAAGCGCGAGTTCGCGGCCACGAAGATGCCGAGGTCGAAGAAGCCCAGCGTGCTGATGGGCGCGAAGTCCTTCTGCGGGTCGTAGGGCAGCTTCTTGAAGAGGCCCACGCTCACGGCGTTGCCGTTGCTCATGAGCAGCAGCGTGTGGCCGTCCGGCCGGGCCGTGGCCACCGCCTGGCTGGCCACGATGCTGCCGGCGCTGGGCTTGTTCTCGATGACCACGGGCTGGCCCAGCACCTGGGCCATGTGCTCGCCCACGGCGCGCGCCGTGATGTCGGCGATGCCGCCGGGCGCAAACGGCACGAGGATGCTGATGGCGCGCTCGGGGAACCGCGGCTGGGCGCGCAGCGCGGCGGGCGCCAGGGCCGCGCCGGCCAGGGCCAGGGTGTGTCGGCGTGAGATCGTCATGGGGGTGGATGCTAGCCAGGGGCCTCAGAAGCGGTGGCGCAGGCCGAGCACGAAGCCGTTCTGCGTGCCCAGCCGGCCCATGAAGGCCGGGCGCGCGTAGCCGCCCGTGACCTCGTTGCGGTCGAGCACGGCGTAGACGTCGGTGCGGCGCGAGAAGCGGTAGTTGGCCGTCACCCAGCTCACCGTGCGCTGGCCGTTCAGCGCGGCGCTGCCACTCTGCTCGTCGTCGTAGTGCGCCAGGCTCAGCGTCACCTGCGGCGTGAGCTCGATGTTGGCGCCCAGCGTCCAGGCCTGGTTCTCCTGCGCGCTCACCCGCGCCGTGCGCTTCATGAGGCCGCCGTACAGGTGCACGGTGTCGTTCACCTTGTAGTTGCCGCCGAGGCCGACGATGGTGCGTGTCTCGGTGTTGGCGGCGTTGCTCAGGCGCTGGTGGTAGGCGCCCACCGCCCAGCCCTTGCCGACGTGGCCCAGGCCGATGGCGCGGCCGCCGTTGCCGCCGGTGGCCTGCTCGCCGAAGGTGTGGCTCAGGCTCAGGTCCACGGGGCCGGCCTTGGCGTCCACGCGCAGCATGTTGTCGTTGCGCGGCACGTGGTGGCTGCTGAACAGCGAGTGCGCCGTGCTGTTGGGGTTGCCCTGTGGCTGGAAGCGCCCGGCCAGCGCGTGCGCCACCGTGTACTGGCGGCCCAGCGTCAGCGTGCCGAAGGGCGCGCGCAGGCCGATGTGGGCCTCGCGGCCCCAGAAGCGCGTGGCCGCCACCTCCTGCCCGTAGTCGGTGGCGGGCGTGCTCTGCAGCGACAGCCCGGTGCTGGGGTCGAAGCCGCTCTCGATGGTCATCAGCGCGGCCCAGCCGCCGCCGAGGTCCTCGCGGGCGCGGAAGCCCAGGCGGCTGCCGGTCATGATGCCGTCCTCCATCGTCTTGCGCGAGGCGCCGGCGGCGTTGACGTTGCTCGCGTGGCGCATCGCCGCGTCGAACAGGCCGTAGATCGTCACCGTGCTGGCGGCGGGCTGCGCCGCGGCCGGCGGGCTGGCCACGAGGGCGGCGAGCGCCAAGGCTCCGCCCATCGCCCGCAGGCGGGCGTTCTCGATGTGCATGCTGTCTCCGAGGGTGTTGTTGAAAGAGGGGGCTTCAGAAGCGCAGCGGCTCGCCGGGCTTGGCCACGCGCACCTGCACCGTGCCGCCGGTGCCCATGGCGTCGACGAACTGCTGCGCCGTGCCCTTGGCCAGCGGGTTGGCGCCGTAGTGCATGGGGATCACGGCGCGCGGCCGGATCAGGTCCTTCACGGCCCAGGCGGCGTCGGCCGGGTCCATGGTGAAGTGGCCGCCGATGGGCACCAGGGCCACGTCGGGGCGGTAGCGCTCGCCGATGAGCCGCATGTCGCCGAACACGCCGGTGTCGCCCGCGTGGTAGATGCGGAAGCCGTTCTCGAGCTCGATGATCCAGCCGATGGCCTCGCCGCCGGGGTGCGTCTCGTCCTTGCCGGTGGCTGGGTTGCGCCAGACGTAGATGCTGCTGTGCTCGGCGCGCACGGCCGTGACCTTGATGCCGGGCGCGGCCTCCACGGTGCCGCCCTTGTTCATGCGCGGCAGCAGGTTGGGCGGCAGCACGCCCAGGGTCATCACCGTGTTGAGCAGGTCGCCGGGGCCGCGCACGGCCACGTTGTGGTGCAGGGCCAGCGCGGGCGCGTCGGCGATGTGGTCGAAGTGGCCGTGCGTGACGAGCAGCACGTCGATCTTCGCGAAGCCCTCGGGCTGCCGGAAGGCCGCCGGCGTGAGCGGGTTGGTGCGCAGCCAGGGGTCGGTGACGATGACCTTGCCGCCGGGCGAGACGATGCGGAAGGCCGCCTGGCCGAGCCAGGTGATCTCCACGCCGGCGGGCGTGGGTGCGGTGGCGCCCGGTGCGGGCATGGACGATGGCGCGGGGCCGGTGCCGGCGCAGGCCGCCAGCAGCAGCGCCGCGGCCAGTGTGGCGAGCGAGGTCTTCAGCATGGCGCGCTCCTCAGTCGGGCTTCACGTTGCCGGCCTTCACGACCTCGGCCCAGCGCGGGATCTCGCGCCGGATCAGCTCGCCGAAGGCCTGCGGCGTGGTCGGCACGGGCACCGCGCCCTCGCGCGCGAACTGCTCCATCACGTCGGGCAGCGCCAGCGCGCGGTTGACCTCGGCGTTGAGCCGCGACACCACGGCGGCGGGCGTGCCCGCGGGCGCCACGAGGCCGTACCACTGGTCGGCCTCGAAGCCCGCGATGCCGCTCTCGGCCACCGTGGGCACCTCGGGCAGCGCCGCGATGCGCTGCGCGCTGCCCACGGCCAGCGCGCGCAGGCGGCCCGCGCGCACGTGCGGCAGCACCACGGTGCTGCCGGTGAAGGTGGTGTCCACCTGGCTGGCGATGAGGTCGTTGATCGACGGCGCCGTGCCGCGGTAGGGGATGTGCAGCAGGAACAGCTTCGCGCGCAGCTTCAGCAGCTCCATCGTGATGTGCGCCGCGCTGCCGTTGCCGCCCGACGAGTAGGTGAAGCGGCCCGGCTGCGCGCGCACCGCGTCGATGAACTCCTTGAACGTGCGCAGCGGCGAGGCCGCCGGCACCACCAGGATGTTGGGCACCTTGGCCACGTAGGCCACGGGCGTGAAGCTCTTCAGCGGGTCGTAGGCCAGCCGCGGGTAGATGGCCGGGTTGACGGCCAGCGTGCCGAGGTGGCCCATGAACAGCGTGCTGCCGTCGGCGTCGGCGCGCGCCACCTCGCCACCGGCCACCGAGCCGCCGGCGCCGGGCCGGTTCTCCACGATGACGTTGACGCCCAGCGCCTGCTGCAGCCGCGGCGCGATGGCGCGCGCCAGGATGTCGGAGCTGCCGCCGGGCGTGAAGGGCACGACGATGCGCACGGGCTTGCCCGCGGGCTGCGCGCGCAGGGCCGGGGCCAGGCCCGTGGCGGCCAGCGCCGCCAGCAGCTGGCGGCGGCGCAGGGGGAGGTGGGGATCGCGGGACATCGGGCTCTTTCTTGGGGCACGCCGGGGTGGCCCGGGGCGGGCCGGCGTGCGGCTGCGCAGCATGGCGCGGCGCCGGGGCACCGGCCACGCAAGCTGCGGCCCGAGCCTTGCGTATTGCTTATGACGGCGTGCCGCGCACGGCCACGGCACGCAGCGCGCCGAGCAGCTGCTGCAGCGTGGCCGAGGCCAGGCCGTCGCGGCGCTGCATGAGCCCGATCGCGCGCTCGGTGCCCTGCAGCGGCACGGGCAGGGCCAGCAGCCGGCCGGCCGCGAGCTCGCCGTGCACCTGCCAGGGCGAGAGCAGCGCCACGGCGTCGCCCGCCTGCAGCAGCGCGCGCAGCACGGGCGTGCTGTGCGTCTGCAGCACCAGCGGCGGCAGTGCCAGGCCCGCGGCCGCGAACACGCGCTCGAAGGCGGCGCGCGCCGGCGTGCCGGGCAGCGGGCCGATCCAGGGCAGCGCCATCAGCTCGGCCAGCGTGCGCGCACGGCGGCGGCCGCGGGCCAGCGGGTGGTCCGGGCGCACCACGGGCAGCAGGCGGTCGACGAACAGCGTTTCCTCGGCCACGTCGGCCGGTGCGTGCACGCCGCGCAGCGGGCCCACGACGAGGTCGACGTCGCCATGGCGCAGGCGGTGCACCAGGGCCTCGTAGGTGCCGTCGACCACCGAGAGCTGCACGCCGGGCTGGGCCTGCGCCAGGCGCGACAGCGCCTGCGGCACGAGCACGTCGCAGGCCATGGGCAGCGCGCCCACGGCCACGCGGCCGGCGCGGCGGCCGGCCAGCGCGGCGAGCTCGTCGTGCCCGGTGCGCAGCTCGGCCAGCGCCAGCCTGGCGCGCAGCAGCATGCGCTCGCCGGCCTCGGTGAGCCGGCTGCCGCGGCGCGAGCGCTGCAGCAGCGGCTGCCGGGCGGCGTGCTCCAGCTGGCGCAGGCTCTGGTGCACGGCGGCCTGCGACAGCCCCAGCGTGCGCGCGGCCGCGGTCTCGCTGCGCTGCTCGGCCACGGCGGCCAGGGCGGCGAGCATGGCGTCGGTGGCACGGCCGGCCAGCAGCGGCCCGCCGGCCAGGGCCAGCTGCGCCAGCGCCCGGCCCGCGCGGCGCAGCAGGGCCTCGCCCGCGGGCGTGACCGCCATGCCCCGGGCGCCACGCTCGAACAGCGCCAGGCCCAGGTGCGCCTCGGCCTGCGCCACCGCGCGCGAGACGGCCGAGGGCGAGAGGTGCAGCTCGCCCGCCGCCGCCGCCGCGCTGCCGCCGCGCGCCACGGCCTCGGCCACGCGCAGCAGGCGCAGCGGGCAGGGGTTGTGGGCGGCGTCTTCGGCGGGCATGCGGCGATGTTGCCGCAGGCCCGGCGGTTGCTCTCGCCGCGCGCTCAGGCCCGCCCGCGCACGCGCCGGCTCTTGCGCGTGGCCACGAAGAAGTCGTCGGGCTTGGTCTTCACCCAGACCACGAAGGCGCGGATCTCCGGGTGCTGCAGCAGCGCCTCGGCGCTGGCGTAGTGGCGCGCGAGCTCGGTCTCGGTGATGAGGGCGTGGATCTGGCGGTGGCACACGCGGTGCAGGAAGGCCGTCTCGCGCCCGCCCTTGCTCTTGGGCACGAGATGGTGGCGGTCCTGCTGCGGCACCGGGATGGGCCGCTCGCACAACGGGCAGACGGGCAGCGGCGGGTTCACACCAGCCGCCACATCAGCCAGCCCGCGGCGCCGATGTGCGCCAGCGTGGCCAGCACCGAGGCGCCGTGCAGCCACTGGAAATCGCGCCGCCGGCCTTCGTCGGTGGCGCGGTTGATGGCCGGCATCAGCCACTGGCGCACCGGCAGCGTGCTCAGCGCCACCGCGGCCATCACGGCCGCGGCCAGCGGGTCGTGCGGCCACCACAGCAGCCCGGCCAGCGTGGCCGTGGCGATGACGAACAGGTAGAACCACGGGAAGGCCTTGCGCAGCGTGGCCCCGGCCAGCGGCGCCGGCAGCGCCGTGAACAGCACGGCGGCAAAGCCGAAGGCATACAGCGTCATGCCGCCGAAGAGCAGGGCGGTGGTCAGCACGGCGAGGGCTTCGGTCATGGGGCGTGGGCGGTCGGGGGTGGCTGGGGCCGGCGTGGTGCTCGCGGCGGCGCCGCCGTTATGCCACCGGGCGCCGCGGCCCGCGCCCGGGGCTGAAGCGCCGTTGACGCCAGCCCGCGCCGCCCGGGCCGGGCCGCGGCGTCGGCGGGCGCGCACCATCGCGGCATGAACCCCATGCCCCAAGCCGCGGCCCCGCGCGTGGCCATCGTCGGTGCCGGCCTGGCCGGCGCCACCTGTGCCCAGGCCCTGGCGGCGGCCGGCTGCGCCGTGCAGGTGCTTGACAAGGCCCGCGGCCCGGGCGGCCGCCTGGCCACGCGGCGCCTGAGCTGGACGGCCGCCGACGGCGCTCCGCGCAGCGCCCGCGTCGACCACGGCGCGCCGGGCTTCGCCGTCGCCGACCCCGGTGCGCTCGCCGCGCTGCAGGGCCTGGGCGGCGACACCCCCGTGGCCGCCTGGGCGCCCCAGGCGGCCCCGGGCGGCCGCGCCATCCGGCCCGCCGGCGACTGGCAGCTGCCCGCCCCCGACATGCCCTCGGTGTGCCGCACGCTGCTGCGCGGCGTGCCGCTGCGCCTGTCGTTCACCGTCGAACGGCTGGTGCGCGAGGCCGGTGCGTGGTGCCTGGAAGGCCGCTCCGAAACCGGCCCCGAGCGCCTGGACGCGGCCTTCGACGCCGTCGTGCTGGCCCTGCCGCCGGCCCAGGCCGCGCCGCTGCTGGCCCCGCACCGGCCCGATTGGGCGCAGAGCGCCTCGCTGGCCGTGATGCAGCCCTGCTGGACGCTGATGGGCGTGTCGCGGCAGCCCACCCGGCCCATGGACTGGCAGGTGCTGCGCCCCGACGGCGGCCCGCTGTCGTGGCTGCACCGTGACGACCTGCGCCCCGGCCGCAGCGCCGCCGAGGGCGAGGCGCACTGGGTGGCGCACGCCCGCGGCGCCTGGAGCCGCGAGCACCTGGAGCAGCCGCCCGAGTGGGTGCTGCCGCAGCTGCAGGCGGCGCTGGACGCCGCGCTGCAGCCCCTGCTCGGCGAGGCGCTCGCCTGGCGGCACGCGGTCGTTCACCGTTGGCGTTATGCGCTGCCGCAGCCCACGGGCACGCCGGCGCGGCGCCAGGCCTGGTGGGACGGCGCCCAGCGCCTGGGCGTGTGTGGCGATTTCCTGGGTGGCGTCGGCGCCGAGGGCGCCTGGCTGTCGGCACAGGCGCTGCTCGACGCGATGCCGCCGCGCGGGCGCTGAGCGCGCGCGCCGCGGCGGTGGATCAGGCGCCCCGCGGGCGGCGCGTCCGCGGGCGGGGGGCCAGGCCCCAGCGGCGCGCGTGCTCGGCGTCCTGGACGAGGCGGCGCACGCCGGCCAGCGCGGCCTGCACGTCGCGCCAAGCGTCCAGCGCGGGCAGCTCCAGCACGAAGCCATCGCCGGCCGACGGCGCGGTGTCATCGGCCGCCGCCCCGGCCTGCTCGGGCCGCGGCATCACGATGTGCACCACCGGCGAGGGCCGCTGCTCGGGCAGCCGCCGCCGGCGCCGGCGCAGGGGCGGGGCCTCGGCGGCCGCGGCGGGCTCGACCGCTGCCGGGGCCGGTTCGGCCGTGGCGGCCGGGGGCTCCTTGGCCAGCACGAACACGCGGGGCCGGCGGTCGTCGTGCGCGGCAGTGCCGTGCTCGCCGGAGGGGGCGTCCGCGCCCTCGCGCGGCAGGTCGAGCAGGCGCCGCTTCTTCACGATCACCGGCACGGGCGGTGCGGCGTCGGCGAACCAGGCGGCGGGGGGGCCGAGCGGGAGGGGGTCGTTGGCCGGTGGGGCCAGGGTGCTGCCGGGCGGGACGCCGTCCTCGCGGTCAAGCTGCATCGGTGACGCTGCGGTGATGGGCCGCTGGCGCAGTTGCAGGCTCGGGGCGGCCTGCTGGGCCGCGTCGCGACCGTTTGTGGGTTTGGGTGGTGGCCTGGGGCGGAATCGAACCACCGACACGCGGATTTTCAATCCGCTGCTCTACCAACTGAGCTACCAGGCCGTCGGGTTGAACCGAGCCCGCGAGTATAGCGCGGGCGGAAAGCCGTGCGGGCTCAGGCCACGCCGCGCTTGTTGCGCGCGAGGTCCACGCCCAGCTGCTTGAGCTTGCGGTACAGGTGCGTGCGCTCCAGGCCCGTCTTCTCGGCCACGCGCGTCATCGAGCCGCCTTCCTTGGCGAGGTGGAACTCGAAGTAGCTCTTCTCGAAGGCGTCGCGCGCCTCGCGCAGCGGGCGGTCGAGGTCGAAGCTCTGCTCGGCGCGCGGGCCCTCGTGCAGCGCCGGCGCCAGCGCCGAGGCCGGGGCCATCAGGCCCATGGACGGCAGGCCCGGCACGGCCTCGTGGCCCTCGGGCCGCAGGCTGGGCCGCGCCAGGCCCGCGGGCAGGGCGGCGGGCAGCGGCTGCAGGCCCGCGGCCGGGCCGCGCTGGCCGGGCTTGATCAGCGCCTGGTCGACGGCGCGCAGCAGCTTCTGCAGGGTGATGGGCTTCTCGAGGAAGGCGCTGGCCCCGACCTTGGTGGCCTCGACCGCGGTGTCGATGGTGCCGTGGCCGCTCATCATGATCACGGGCATCGTGAGTTGCCCGCCCGACGACCACTCCTTGAGCAGCGTGACGCCGTCGACATCGGGCATCCAGATGTCCAGCAGCACCAGGTCGGGGCGCAGCAGCTCGCGCACCTGGCGCGCCTGGGCGGCGTTCTCGGCCAGCTCGACCGTGTGCCCCTCGTCGGTGAGGATCTCGGACAACAGCGCCCGGATGCCGAGCTCGTCGTCCACGACCAAGATGGTTGCCATGCGTCCTAGAGAGTCTGTGAGCTGCCGTCGGCGCCGGCGCGGGCGGCCGGGCCTGGCGGGGCGGCCTGGGCCGCCGGCGCATCGGCAAATCGGGAAAATGATAGCGAAACCCGTGCCCCGGTCACCGGGCCGTCGGGTTGGTCGCCGGCGTGCAGGTTGGCCGCGCGCAGGCGGGCGCCGTGTTCGTCGGCGATCTTCTTCACCACCGCCAGGCCCAGGCCGGTGCCCTTGGCCTTGGTCGTGACGTAGGGCTCGAAGGCGCGCTTGAGCACCTTGTCGGGGAAGCCGGGGCCGTTGTCGACCACCGCCAGGCGCACGGCGCGCAGGCCGCCGTCCTCGCCGCGCGCCGCGCGCGTGACGAGCTCCACCTGGCCGTCGGGCCGGTCGGCCACGGCGTCCAGGCCGTTCTGCACGAGGTTGTGGATCACCTGGCGCAGCTGCGTGGCGTCGCCGTGGATCCAGGGCAGGCCGGGCTCGAGGTCGGTGACCAGCAGGCCGTTGTCCTGCGCCTGGCCGTAGAGGGCCAGCACCTCCTGGGCGAGCGCGTTCAGGTCCAGCGGCTGCAGCTGCGCCGCGGGCAGCCGGGCGTAGTCGCGGAACTCGTTGACCAGGCGCTGCATGGCCTGCACCTGGCTCACGATGGTGTTGACGCTGCGCGTGAGCAGCGCCTGGTCGGCGCCCTCGAGCTTGGCGCCCAGGCGGTGCTCGAGCCGCTCGGCCGAGAGCTGGATGGGCGTGAGCGGGTTCTTGATCTCGTGGGCGAGGCGGCGCGCCACCTCCGACCAGGCGGCGCTGCGCTGCGCGGACACGACCTCGGAGATGTCGTCGAAGACCATCAGCGTCTGCTCGCCCGGCAGCACGGCGCCGCGCACCAGCAGCGTGAGCAGGGCGCCGTCGCCGCGCTGCAGCTCGAAGCTGTCCTGCCACTGGTCGCGCTCGCCGAGCTCGGGGCTGGTGGCCAGCAGCTCGAAGCGCTGCTCCACGGCCTGGGCGAAGGCCTGCAGCTCGGGCACGTCCGACAGCCGGCGCCCGCGCCAGGCCAGCAGCGGCCGCTGCAGGATGCGCGTGGCGCCGGGGTTCACGGTGTCGATGCCGCCGTCGCGCGCGAACACGATGACGCCGGCGGTCAGGGTGTCGAGGATGGTCTGCAGCCGCCCCCGCGCGGCCTCCACGGCGGCGATGCCGCGCTGCACCTGGGCGCGCGCGTCGGCCATCTGCGCCGTCATGTCGGCAAAGCTGCGCGTAAGGCCGCCCAGCTCGTCGGCGCTCTTGAACACGGGTTTCTCGGTCAGGTCGCCGGCGGCCACCTGGCGCACGCCGTCGGCCAGCAGCAGCAGCGGCCGCGCCAGCTGGTTGCCCAGCACGATGGCCAGCAGCACGGCCGCGAACACCGCCAGCACCAGCGTCAGCGTGAGCGTGCCCACGTACATGCGGCGCAGGCTGTCGCGGGCCAGGGCGCGCTGCTGGTACTCGCTGTAGGCGGCCTGCACGGCCAGCGCGTTGGCCGCCAGGGTGCGCGGGATGGGCTGCGTCACGAGCAGGAAGCGCTCCTCGCCCGCCGCCAGCGCCAGCTGGCTGCGCGGCACGCGGGCCAGCGCGCGCACGCGCGGGCCCTGGGCGCCGGCGGCCAGGGATTCGTCGTCCAGGCCCTCCACCATGCTGGCCGTGCCGCCGCCGCGCGCCTGGCGCAGCAGCGTGGCCGAGGGGCGTTCGGGCGGCCCCAGGGCCGCCGCGCCGCCGGCGGTGACGAGCACGTTGCCGGTGCTGCCCACCAGGCTCACCTCGCTGGCGCCCATCTGCTCGCGCAGGCGCTCCAGCGCCAGCGCCGACGACGACAGGCTGGCCTCGCCGATGCGCTCGGCGGCCACGCGCGTCTTGCCCAGCAGGTCCACCGCCTGGGCGTCAAGCGTGCCCTTGCCCAGCGCGAGGCCGGCGTCCAGGGCGCCGGCCACCTGCACGTCGAACCAGGCCTCGATGCTGCGCGAGACGAACTGGTAGCTCACGGTGTAGATCACCAGCCCCGGCAGCACGCCCACGAGCGCGAAGATGCCGGCCAGCTTGATGAGCAGCCGGCTGCCGAACTTGCCGCGCTGCAGGCGGATGAGCAGGCGCAGCGCCACGATCACCACCACCAGCGCCAGCAGCGCCGCCACGACGGCGTTCACCCAGAACAGCCAGACGAAGTTGCGCTCGTAGAAGCGGCTCTCGGGGCTGGAGAAGCCCAGCACGAAGGCCAGCACCAGCAGCGCCCCCAGCGAGGCCACGCCGCTGATGAGCCAGGCCCAGCGCTGCGAGGCGGTCACGGGTCGATGCGCAGCGTGCGCGCGACGCCCACGGTCCAGTCGCTGCCGCCGCCCAGGCCGAACTGCATGGGCCCCGGCAGCTGCGAGCTGTCGAGCCGGTAGCTGAACTCCAGGTAGTAGCTCTCGCCGCGCTCCAGGCGCTCGGCCTCGATGAGCTTCCAGCCGCCGCTGCGCGAGACCGCGGCCAGGGCCTCGTCCAGCGAGGCGTAGCTCTGGTTGAGCCCGCCCAGGCTGACGCGCCAGCTGCCCGTGAGCGGCTGGAAGGCCAGCCGCCAGGAGCGCGAGATGCGCGCCACGCGCACGTCGCGCCAGTACCAGCGGTTGCGCATGAGCGTGGCCTCGGCCACGAAGTACAGCGGCACGCCCTTCTGCAGGGCGTCGTCCACGGCGCGCGGCAGCTGCACGCGCGCGGCGAACTCGAGCTGCACGTGGCCCTCGTCGCGCGTGGCCTGCAGCGTCAGCAGCTCCACGCCCTGGGCCAGCGCCGGCGGCTGCGCCAGCGTCAGGCACACCGCCAGCAGGGCCGCCAGGGCCCGCTGCACGAGGCGGCTGGCCCGGCGCGTCCGGTCGACCCAGGGCAGGGCAGGCATGGCGTGGCGGCGGCGGGTGTGGGGCTAGGTCTTGTGGAGCAGTGCGTAGAAGAACCCGTCGTGCGGCGGCGCGCGGCGGACGGATACCCCCTGCGGGGCATTGTCGACGGTGGGCAGCAGGTGGCCCGGCGAAGCGGCGTCCAGCCTGGGGGCACCCGGGCCGCTTCGTTGCATAAATGCGTCGATTTGGCGCGATCCCTCGTCGCGGAACACCGAGCAGGTGGCGTACAGCAGCCGGCCGCCGGGCTTGAGCAGCGGCCACAGGGCCTGCAGCAGGTCGGCCTGGATCTGGGCCAGGTGGTGCACGTCGTCGGCGCGGCGCAGCCAGCGCACGTCGGGGTGGCGGCGCACGATGCCGCTGGCGGTGCAGGGAGCGTCGAGCAGGATGGCGTCGAAGGGCCGGCCGTCCCACCACTGGCGCGGCTGGCGCGCGTCGCCGGCCTGGACGGTGGCCTTGAGCTGCAGGCGCTGGAGCGTCTCCTGCACGCGCGCCAGGCGCACGGGGTCGCTGTCCAGGGCCAGCACGTCCAGGTCGGCCAGCTCCAGCAGGTGGGCGGTCTTGCCGCCGGGGGCGGCGCAGGCGTCGAGCACGCGGGCGCCCGGCGGCAGCGGCTCGCCCGTGCCCAGCAGCAGCGGCGCCGCCTGCTGGGCGGCGGCGTCCTGCACCGAGACCTCGCCCTCGGCGAAGCCGTGCAGCGCCGCCACGGGGCAGGGCTCGGCCAGCACCACGGTCTGGCCGCGGCCCAGGGTCTGCCACGGCGGGTCGTCGAGCAGCGTGGCGCCGCGGCCCAGGGCGGCCAGGCGCTGCACGTAGGCCGTGCCGGTGCCGCGGCGGGCGTTCACGCGCAGCGTCATCGGCGGCTTGTGGTTGGCGCCCAGCAGCAGGGCCTGCCAGTGCTCGGGCCAGTCGCGCTTGAGCCGCTCGATCCACCACAGCGGGTGGTTGTAGGCGCCCTGCGGCGCGTGGCGCACGGCGGCCACCAGGGCGTCGCGCTCGCGCAGGAAGCGCCGCAGCACGGCGTTGGCGAAGTTGGCCGCCGCCGGCGCACGCTGGCGCATCGCGGCCACGGCCTGGTCGACCAGGGTGTGCTCGGGGTAGGGCGGCGGCGCGTCGCCCGGGCCCGGGGGCCACAGCAGGGCCAGCGCCACGAGCAGCAGCGAATCCACGTTGGGCGGCGGCGGCTTGGGCGCCAGCTGCTCGCGCAGGCCCTGGGCGCTGCCCAGCCAGCGCAGGGCGTGGAAGGACAGCGCCTGCACGCCGGGCCGCAGCTCGGGCGGCACCTTGGCCAGCAGGTCGGTGAGCGAGCGCCCACCCCGCACGGCGGCCACGACCTCCGCGGTGGTGTCGAGCAGGCGGGCGAGCGGGGGGCCGTGCGGCGCGTTCATCGCTGAAGTCTAGGCACTTCGGCGTCAGGGTTTGGCGTCAAGCAAAGTTGACATTCCGCGCGCAGAATCATCGACCCAGCTTCCAAACCAGGGACATCCCGTCCCCACCCTCCATGGCCACGACCCTGAAGCAAGTCCCGCCGCGCATCTTTCGCAGCGAGGAAGAACTCGCCGCGCTGCCGGCGTCGGAACGCATTCGTTGGCGCCTGGTGCAGTCTGGCCAGCGCTGGCATGCCAACGACAACATCTCTGCCCACGTGCGCGAGGGCGAGCTCACCGAGCTCAAGGCCGAGGTCCAGGCCAAGCTGCAGGAAGTCCTGCAGGCGCTCGTGATCGACACCGAGAGCGACCACAACACCCACGAGACGGCCAAGCGCGTGGCCAAGATGTACATCGAGGAGGTGTTCCGCGGCCGCTACCAGCCCATGCCGGCGGTGACGGAGTTCCCCAACGTCGAGCGCCTGAACGAGCTCATGATCGTGGGCCCCATCACGGTGCGCAGCGCCTGCAGCCACCACATGTGCCCGATCTTCGGCAAGGTGTGGATCGGCATCCTGCCCAACGAGCACAGCAACCTCATCGGCCTGAGCAAGTACGCGCGCATTGCCGACTGGGTGATGAGCCGGCCGCAGATCCAGGAGGAGGCCGTGACCATGCTCGCCAACGAGCTGCAGGACCGCGTGCGGCCCGACGGCCTGGCCATCGTGATGGAGGCCGACCACTTCTGCATGCACTGGCGCGGCGTCAAGGACACCGACAGCGCCATGGTCAACAGCGTGATGCGCGGCGCGTTCCTCAAGGACGCCAACCTGCGGCGGGAGTTCCTCTCGCTGCTGTCGCGCAAGCAAGGCTGAGCCGGAGAACACGCACATGCTCGTCCGACTCGTCTACGCCAGCCGCGCCGTCGCCGCGGTCGACCAGCTCGAACTGGTCGCCATCCTCAAGAAGAGCAAGGCCAACAACCCCGGCCTGGGCATCACCGGCGTGCTCTGCTTCAGCGAGGGCATCTTCCTGCAGGTGCTCGAGGGCGGCCGCAGCGCCGTCAACCAGCTCTACAACCGCATCGCCGCCGACCCGCGCCACACGCAGGTGGAGCTGATGGTCTACCAGGAGATCGGAGAGCGCCGCTTCGCCGGCTGGACCATGGGGCAGGTGAACCTCTCGCGCCTGAACCCCTCGCTCATGCTCAAGTACTCGGCCATGCCCTCGCTGGACCCGTTCTCGGTGTCCGGCAGCGCCAGCCTGGCGCTGTTCGACGAGCTCATGGCCACGGCCTCGATCGTCGGCCAGTCGTGAAGAAGCCCCGCGGCGCGGCGGGGCAGTGCCGCGCCGCGCGGGGCCGATGGCCGGTGCTTTGGTAGGGTGCGGCGTGTGAACCTGCCCCAGCCACCTCTCAGCCCGCGCCGGGTCGCCCCGGCCGGCCGGCGCCGTGCCGGTTGGGTGGTGGCGTGCCTGTGGCTGCTGGTGGCGCTGATGCCGCTGCGCGCCTGGGCCGCGGCGCAGATGGGCGTGGCCATGGCCGGCGCGCCGGCGGCCACGGCCGCCACGATGGCCGCGGCCGAGCTCCCGCCCTGCCACGCCGCCGAGGCCCACGCCGACGCGGAGCCGGCCGGCGGTCACACGGCCTGTGCGCAGTGCCTGTTCTGCGCGCCCGTGCTGGCCACGGCCGCGCTGGCGACGGCCGGGCTGCCGCCGCCCGGCAGCGCCCCCCCCGAGGCCGGGGCTGGCGCCGCGCCCGAGGGCGCCGCCGACACGCTGTTCAAGCCACCACGAGGCTGAAGGCCCCGCCTGCGCGGCACCGCGTGTGCCGCGCCCCGCCGCCTTTCCTGCCCCACGGCCTTCCACGGCCCCGAAGCCTCCGGGCTCAGCCTCGACCATGACCGACTCTTCCCGGCCCGGCGCCCTGCGCCGTGGCACCGCCGCGGCCCTGCGCGGCGCCCTCTGCGGCGCCCTGTTCGCCACCACCCCCGCCGCCTTCGCCCTGCCCATGGCCAGCGAAGGCAGCTGGATGACCATGGCCGACTTCAACAGCGGCGGCGAACGCGACATCGCCGCCAACCACGCCGTCACCGGCCGCGACGCGTTCGGCGTGATGGCCACGCGCTGGAAGGAGCCGGTGCTGCACGGGGGCGTGCACGCGCAGCACCACGAGCGCGAGTCCGCCGGGCTCACGTACACGCGGCTCGTGCACCGCTGGAACCTGCCGCACGCCCAGGCCAACCTGTGGTTCGTGGGCTCGGCCGGCCGCGCGCGTGGCCACGGCTGGGCGGGCGAGCGCAGCTTCTGGTCGCCGGCGGTGATGGCGGACTACGAGACCACGCGCCTGTACCTCGGCGCCGGCCTCGAGCCCAAGCGCGGCAGCGGCCTGCGCCACGACACCGCCTGGGTGCGCGCCGGCTTCTCGTTCTACGAGGTCGACTACGAGCAGGTGCAGCCCTGGTTCATCGTCGAGAGCAAGCGCGTGCGCTACGCCGGCACCACGCGCGACGAGGTGACGCCGCTGCTGCGGCTCATCCACCGCGGCCTGTTCGTCGAGCTCGGCCGCAACCGCGAGGGCACGCAGTTCAACCTGATGTGGGCCTACTGAGGCCCGCGGCCCGACCCCCCCTCACACCCCCGACCCCCCTTCCACTTCCACTTCCACTTCCACTTCCACTTCCCACACGGAGATCGCCATGATCACGACCCGCCCCGCCTCCATCGCCCGCCGCCTCGCCGGTGCCCTGGCCCTGGCCGCCGCCGCGGCCCTGCCCGCCGCCGCCTGGGCCGCCGAGGCCGCCCAGAGCCTGAAGCTGCAGGTCAACGGCATGGTCTGCTCGTTCTGCGCCCAGGGCATCGAGAAGCGCCTGAAGGCGCTGCCCGCGGCCGGCCCCATCTTCATCGACCTGCGCAACAAGGTCGTGGCCGTCGAGCCGCTGCCCGGCCAGGTGCTGGACGCGCAGAAGGTGGCCAGCGAGGTGCGCGAGGCCGGCTACGAGGTCGTCGCCACCGAGACCGTGGCGCAGACCGTGGCGCAGATCCGCGCCGAGACGCGCGCCGCGCGCCAGGGGCGCTGAGGTGGCGGCGCAGCCCACGCCGGCGGCCGACGGCCGCGCCGAGCAGCGGCGCGGCGCCGCCACCTCGTGGCTGGCGCTGTTCGCCGGCACGTCCACGCTCGTGTGCTGCGCCTTGCCGGCGCTGCTGGTGACGCTGGGCGCCGGCGCGGCCCTGGCCACGCTGGTGTCGGTGTTCCCGCAGATCGTCTGGCTCAGCGAGCACAGCGCCTGGGTGTTCGGCGTCGGCGCCGTGATGCTGGCGCTGGGCGGTGCGGCGCAGTGGCAGCAGCGCCACGCGCCGTGCCCGCTGGACCCCGACCTGCGCCAGGCCTGCATGGCGCAGCGGCGGCGCTCGGCGCGCATCTACGGCGCGTCGCTGCTGCTGTTCGCCGCGGGCGGCTGGTTCGCCTTCGTGCAGCCCTGGCTGGCCGGGGCCTGAGCGCGCCCTCTGCGGCGGCGCGGTGGTGCGCTGCAGCAGAGGGTAAATCCGGACCTGTTTGATCAGCCTCGTGCAAGTTGGGCCTGTATATTCATACTTGCTTATATCCGGAACTAACGCGGTGACCAGGCCCACCCGCCTGGCCGCCGCCCCGACGAGGTCCGACGTGCCCGATCCCACCGAACCGCAGCGCCCCGGCCGCCTGATCAAGGCGCCCGAGAACTTCATCGGCCCCGAGGGCGTGAAGACGGTCTTCCGCGAGGCCCGGGAAGGCCGGCGCGACTTCATCCGCAACGCCTTCGCGGCGGCCGTGGCCGCGGGCGGCACGGCGGCCGCCGGGCGCGCCGCGGCGCAGGCCAACCCCGTGCCGGCCGAGGGCGGCGACCCGAACATCCTCCAGCTGCCGGCGCACACCACGGGCCTGGGCCAGGGCGTGGTGACGGACGGCTACGGCTCGCCGAGCAAGTACGAGAAGAACGTGCAGCGCCGCCAGAGCCCGGGCCTGACGCAGACCACGCAGGCCAGCGTGAGCTTCGCGCCGCTGCAGAGCCTGTTCGGCATCGTCACGCCCAGCGGCCTGCACTTCGAGCGCCACCACCAGGGCTGGTGGGACATCGACCCGAGCAAGCACCGCCTCATGCTCAACGGCTCCGACGAGCGCATGCTCAAGAAGCCCATGGTCTTCACCATGGACGAGCTGATGCGGCTGCCGCAGGTGAGCCGCTTCCACTTCATCGAGTGCGGCGCCAACAGCGGCATGGAGTGGGGCAACGTGGCCGTGCCCACCTGCCAGTACAGCCACGGCATGATCAGCTGCAGCGAGTTCACCGGCGTGCCGCTGAAGGTCCTGCTCGACATGGCGGGCGCTGACTACAAGCGCGGCCGCTACGTGCTGGCCGAGGGCGCCGACGGCTCGAGCATGACGCGCACGATCCCGATGGAGCTCATCGAGAACGGCGAGGTCATCGTGGCCTACGGCCAGAACGGCGAGATGCTGCGCCCCGAGAACGGCTACCCGCTGCGCCTGGTGGTGCCGGGCATCCAGGGCGTGAGCTGGGTCAAGTACCTGCGCCGCATCGAGGTCGGCGACAAGCCCTGGGCCACCAAGGACGAGGCCATCCACTACATCGACCTCATGCCGGACGGCCTGCACCGCCAATACAGCGGCATCCAGGAGTGCAAGAGCGTCATCACCACGCCCAGCGGCGGCCAGGTGCTGCTCGACAAGGGCTACTACACCGTCACGGGCCTGGCCTGGAGCGGCCGCGGCAAGGTGCGCCGCGTGGACGTGTCGGTGGACGGCGGCCGCAACTGGCGCACCGCCACGCTGCAGGGGCCGGTGATGGACAAGTGCCTCACGCGCTTCACGCTGCCCTGGGTGTGGGACGGCAAGCCGGCGCTGCTGCAGAGCCGCGCGGTCGACGACACCGGCTACGTGCAGCCCACCTACCGCCAGCTGCGCGCGGTGCGCGGCACGCGGTCGATCTACCACAACAACGCGATCCAGACCTGGCTCGTGCAGGAAAGCGGCGAGGTGAAGAATGTCCAGCTCTCGTGAGCAGCGCGGCCTGCTGAAGCGCCTGGCCCTGGCCGCGGTGGCCCTGCTGGCCGGCGGCGCCGTGTGGGCGCAGAGCGCGGCCTTCCCCGGCATCGGCCGCGCCGCCACGCCCAAGGAGGTGCAGGCCTGGGACATCGACGTGCGTCCCGACTTCAAGGGCCTGCCCAAGGGCAGCGGCTCGGTCGCGCGCGGGCAGGAGATCTGGGAGGCCAAGTGCGCCAGTTGCCACGGCGTCTTCGGCGAGAGCAACGAGGTGTTCTCGCCGCTGGTGGGCGGCACCACGGCCGACGACATCCGGACCGGCCGCGTGGCCCGACTGCGCGACCCCGGCTTCCCCGGCCGCACGACGCTGATGAAGGTGCCCACGGTCTCGACGCTGTGGGACTACATCCACCGCGCCATGCCCTGGAACGCGCCCAAGAGCCTGAGCCACGACGAGGTCTACGCCGTCACCGCCTTCATGCTCAACCTGGGCGGCGTGGTGCCGGACAACTTCGTCATGTCCGACGCCAACATCGCCGAGGTGCAGGCGCGCATGCCCAACCGCCACGGCATGACCACCGACCACGGCCTGTGGTCCGGCCGCACCATGGGCAACGGCGGCAAGCCCGACGTGCGCGCCACGGCCTGCATGCGCAACTGCGCGGTCGAGCCCACGGTGGCGAGCTTCCTGCCCGACTTCGCCCGCAACGCGCACGGCAACCTCGCCGAGCAGCAGCGCCTCGTGGGGCCGCAGGTCGGCGCCGACACCACGCGCCCCCCGGGCGCCGCCACGCGCCCCGCGGCCGCCGCGCCCAGCGCCGGCCCGAGCGCCGCGACGCAGGCGGCGCTGGCCCTGGCGCGCGGCAACAACTGCCTGGCCTGCCACGGCGTCGACAACAAGGTCGTCGGCCCCGGCCTGCGCGAGGTGGCCCGGAAGTACGCCGGCCGCAGCGACGCCGTCGCCTACCTGACCGAGCGCATCCTCAAGGGCAGCCAGGGCGTCTGGGGCCCGATCCCCATGCCCGAGCAAACCCTTCCCGCGGCCGACGCGAAGGCCATCGCACAATGGCTGGCGGACGGCGCCAAACCCTGACGCCGCGGCGTCGCCACCCGATTCACCCGAAGGAGATGACCATGACCACCCGTCGCCAGATGATGACGACCAGCGCCCAGGTGGCGGCCCTCATGGCCGGCGCCGGCCTGCTGCCCACCGCCGCCCACGCCGCCTGGCCGCAGGCCGCGTTCGAGGCCAAGAACATGGCCGAGGCCGCCAAGGCCTTCGGCGGCGGCGCGCCGGTCGAGAGCAAGGACGTCACGATCACCGGCCCCGACATCGCCGAGAACGGCGCCGTCGTGCCCGTGGGCTGCAGCAGCACGCTGCCGGGCGTGAAGCGCCTGATGATCCTCGTCGAGAAGAACCCCAGCGTGCTGGCGGCTGCCTTCGACGTGAGCGACGCCGTCGACGCCAGCTTCAACACGCGCGTGAAGATGGGCCAGTCGTCCAACGTCTACGCCGTGGCCATGATGGCCGACGGCCGCGTGCTGTACGCCGGCAAAGAGATCAAGGTCACCCTCGGCGGCTGCGGCGGCTGAGGCCGCGCCCCTCGAACCCACGCTTCAAGGAGAACGAACATGGCAGACCCGATGCGCATCCGCGCCCAGATGGCCGGCGACAAGGCCACCGTCCGCGTGCTCATGAGCCACGAGATGGAAACCGGCCAGCGCCGCGACGCCTCCGGCAAGGTCATCCCCGCCTGGTTCATCCAGGAGGTCAGCGCCGCGCACAACGGCAAGACCGTGCTCACCACGCAATGGGGCCCCTCGGTGGCCAAGAACCCCTTCCTGCAGTTCAACGTCAGGGGGGCGAAGGCCGGTGACAAGATCACCGTGAACTGGGTCGACAACAAGGGCGACAAGCGCACCGACGAAGCGACCGTGTCCTGATACGGCACCCGGTACATGCCCGGGTACGCGCAGGCGGCCCGCATGACCATACTCAGGGCCCGGCCTGCCGCGGCAGGCCGGCCCGATGAATCGACACCCGGAGACAACGCGCATGAAGCAGTCCATCCGCGCACGGGCGATCGTCGCCGTCGCCGCCCTTGCCGCCCTGGCCCCCGCCCTGGCGCAGCAGAAGTCGACGAGCGACGGCATCGCCGAGTACCGCAAGATGCTCGAGGACGGCAACCCCGCCGAGCTGTTCGAGATGAAGGGCCAGGAGCTCTGGTCGCAGAAGCGGGGCCCCAAGAACGCCTCGCTCGAGCAGTGCGACCTCGGCAAGGGCAAGGGCGTGGTCAAGGGCGCCTTCGTGGAGCTGCCGCGCTTCTTCGCCGACACCGGCAAGGTGATGGACCTCGAGTCGCGGCTCGTGCACTGCATGGCCACGCTGCAGGGCTTCGACGCCGCCGAGATCGCCAAGACGCCCTTCGGCCGCGGCGAGATGGCCAACGTCACGGCCCTGGCCACCTGGATCGCCACCGAGTCGCGCGGCCTGCGCTTCAACCTGTCGCAGGCCCACGCCGAAGAGAAGAAGAGCTACGAGATCGGCAAGCGCGTCTTCTACTTCCGCGCCGGGCCGATGGACTTCAACTGCGCCAGCTGCCACAGCACGGCCAACATCCGCATCCGCCTGCAGGACCTGCCCGACCTCACCAAGAACCCGGGTGACGGCATCGGCTTCGCGGCCTGGCCGGCCTACCGCGTGAGCAACGGCCAGATGTGGGGCATGCAGCTGCGCCTGAACGACTGCTTCCGGCAGATGCGCTTCCCGTACCCGGGCTTCGGCTCGGACATCACGGTGGCGCTGGCCACCTACATGGGCGTCAACGCCAAGGGCGCGCAGTCGATCGCGCCGGCCATCAAGCGCTGAAGCCGCGGGAGCCCATCACCATGAGCAAGAAGACCGTTCTCATCCCCCTGGCGGCGGTGTCCGCCGCCGTGCTGCTGGCCGCCTGCGCCAGCGGGCCCGAGCCCGGCGCGGCCGCCAGCGCCGCGCTCGACGCCGAGGCCAACCGCCTCATCGTGGCCGCGTTCCGCGACCAGGGCATCGCCAAGGCCGATCGCATCAAGCAGGACCTCGGCCAGAGCGCCTGCTCCTCCGACAAGGAGCCCAGCGAGGCCGTGGCCGACCGCATCACCGCCGAGGCCAAGGCCAGCGTGAAGTGGCCCACCGGCGGCGCCTACATCGGCGACTGGCGCGAGGGCGAGCGCATCGCCCAGAACGGCCGCGGCCTGACCTGGACCGACACCTCCACCGCCACCAGCGCCAACGGCGGCAGCTGCTACAACTGCCACCAGATCAGCAAGGAAGAGGTCAGCTACGGCACCATCGGCCCGAGCCTCTACAACTACGGCAAGAACCGCGGCGTGCAGGACATCACCGCGCCGACCGCCGCGCCGATCATCCAGTACACCTGGCAGAAGATCTGGAACAGCAAGACCTACAACGCCTGTTCCAACATGCCGCGCTTCGGCCACATGGGCATCCTCGACGAGAAGCAGATCGCGCACGTGATGGCGCTGCTGCTCGACCCGAACTCGCCGGTCAACAAGTAAGCGCCCCCGCGCAGAGCCCGCGAAGCCCGGTGCAGCCGGGCTTTTTCTGCCGCAAAACATCAGCAATCACTGATACACCATGAGCCTCAGCAAGCGCGAATTCATGCAGGTGCTGGCCGCCGCCTCGGTGGCCGGCATGAACCTGGCGGCCCACGAGGACGCCGACGCCGCGAAGGCCGAGGACGCGCTGTACGACCTGCCGCCCCTGGGCACCGGGCCGGGCTTCGTGAGCCTGCTGCACATGACCGACTGCCACGCGCAGCTCAAGCCCATCCGCTTCCGCGAGCCCAGCGTCAACCTCGGCGTGGGCGGCATGCGCGGGCAGGTGCCGCACCTGGTGGGCGATCACCTGCTCAAGGCCGCGGGGGTGCGCCCGGGCACGCCGCTGGCGCACGCCTACACCTACCTGGACTTCGAGCGCGCCTCGCGCCGCTATGGCCGCGTGGGCGGCTTCGCGCACCTGGCCACGCTCGTCAAGCGCATGAAAGCCAGCCGCCCCGGCGCGCTGCTGCTCGACGGCGGCGACACCTGGCAGGGCAGCGCGACCGCGCTGTGGACCGACGGCCAGGACATGGTCGACGCCTGCAAGGCGCTCACGGTGGACGTGATGACGGGCCACTGGGAGTTCACGCTGGGCATGAAGCGCGTGACGGAGATCGTCGAGAAGGACTTCGCCGGCAAGCTCGACTTCGTCGCCCAGAACGTGAAGACCAACGACTTCGGCGACCCGGTCTTCAAGGCCTTCACGATGAAGACCATCAACGGCGTGCCGGTCGCCATCGTCGGCCAGGCCTTCCCGTACACGCCCATCGCCAACCCGCGCTACATGGTCGCCGACTGGGCCTTCGGCATCCAGGACGAGAACATGCAGAAGACGGTCGACGAGGCGCGCGCCCAGGGGGCGCAGCTCGTCGTCGTCATCAGCCACAACGGCATGGACGTGGACCTGAAGATGGCCAGCCGCGTGCGCGGCATCGACGCCATCTTCGGCGGCCACACGCACGACGGCGTGCCCGTGGCCGTGCCCGTGAAGAACGCCGGCGGCACCACGCTCGTGACCAACGCCGGCAGCAACGGCAAGTTCCTGGGCGTGATGGACTTCGAGGTCAAGGGCGGCAAGATCGCCAACCACCGCTGGCGCCTGCTGCCGGTGTTCGCCAACCTGCTGAAGCCCGACGCCGAGATGGACGCGCTGATCACGAAGATCCGCGCGCCCTACGAGTCCAAGCTGGCCGAGACGCTGGCCGTCACCGACGGCCTGCTCTACCGCCGCGGCAACTTCAACGGCAGCTGGGACCAGCTCATCTGCGACGCCCTGATGGACGTGCGCGGCGCCGACATCGCGTTCTCGCCCGGCTTCCGCTGGGGCACCAGCCTGCTGCCCGGCGAGGCCATCACGCGCGAGCTCATGATGGACCAGCTGGCCACGACCTACTCGTACGCCACCGTCACCGAGATGAGCGGCGAGACGATCAAGACCGTGCTCGAGGACGTGGCCGACAACCTCTTCAATCCCGACCCCTACTACCAGCAGGGCGGCGACATGGTGCGCGTGGGCGGCCTGGCCTACACCTGCGATCCCAACGCGAAGATGGGCAGCCGCATCACCGACATGCGCCTGAAGGGCCAGCCCATCGAGGCGGGCAAGACCTACAAGGTGGCCGGCTGGGCCCCGGTGGCCGAGGAGGCCGCCAAGGCCGGCCACCCGATGGTGTGGGACGTGGTCGAGACCTGGCTCAAGGACCGCGCGCGCCACCCGGGCGGCCGCGTCAAGCCGCGCAGGATCAACACGCCGCGCCTGGTGGGCATGCAGGGCAACCCGGGCTTGGCATGATGCCGGTCCCACACGAGGAGACCCCCATGTTCATCCGCAGCCTCATCGCCGGCACCACCCTGGCCCTGGCGCTGGCCGCCCCGGGCTCGGCCCTGGCCAGCGACCCCGTCGTCTACCACATCGACGACGCCGCCGTGCAGGGCCTCAAGGGCCTGCGCAACATCCGCAACCACCTCGACGTCGACCCCACGGCGAGGATCACCGTGGTCACGCACGCCAACGGCGTGGACTTCCTCATGGAAGGCGCCAAGGACGCGAGCGGCGGTGCCTTCGCCGGCCCCGTCTCGGCCCTGGTGGCGCGCGGCGTGAAGTTCGAGATCTGCGAGATCACGCTGCGCAACCGCAACCTCAAGCGCGAGCAGTTCATCCAGGAAGCCGACTTCACGCCCAGCGGCGTGGTGCGCATCGCCAAGCTGCAGAAGGAAGGCGCGGCCTACATCAAGCCCTGAACCGGGGCTGATGCGCGTCAAGATCCACCGGCTGCATGCCCCCTACCGTACCGGTTCCGGAGGTGATGCACGATGGACTGGACCCCGCTCTTCGACCGCCTGGGCGAACCCGGCACGCTGGCCGCGGCCGGCCTCGTGATCGGCTTTGCCTTCGGCTTCCTGGCGCAGCGTTCGCGCTTCTGCCTGCGCTCGGCGGTCATCGAGTTCAGCCGCAACCTGGTGGGCGGCAAGCTCACGGTGTGGCTGTTCGCCTTTGCCACGGCGCTGGTGGCCACGCAGGCGCTGACGCTGCTGGGCGCCTTCAGCGCCGCCGAGGCGCGGCAGATCTCGGCGCGCGGCAGCCTGTCGGGCGCGGCCATCGGCGGCGCGCTGTTCGGCGTGGGCATGATCCTCGCGCGCGGCTGCTCGAGCCGGCTGCTGGTGCTGGCGGCGCAGGGCAACCTGCGCTCGGTGATGTCGGGCCTGGTGTTCGCGGTGGTGGCGCAGGCCAGCTGGACGGGGCTGCTCGCCCCCGCGCGCGAGTCGCTCGCGGGCCTGTGGACGGTGGACGGCGGCGCCGCGCGCGACCTCGTGCAGGTGCTGCACATCGGCCACGGCGGCGCGCTGGCCGTCGGCCTGGTGTGGCTGGCCGCGGCCGTGTTCTGGGCGCGGCGCCAGCGCGTGCCCGCCTGGGGCTGGGCCGGCGCCATCGGCGTGGGCCTCACCATCGCCGCGGCGTGGTGGGCCACCTATTCGATCTCGCGCGCGGCCTTCGACCCCCACCCCATCCAGGCCCTGAGCTTCACCGGCCCCTCGGCCGAGGTGCTCACGCGCACGCTGTTCGCGTCCGACAAGCCGCTGAGCTTCGACCTCGGCCTCATGCCCGGCGTGTTCCTGGGCAGCTTCGTCGCCGCCTGGCTGTTCAAGGAGCTCAAGCTCGAGGGCTTTGCCGGGGGCGCGCCCATGCGCCGCGCCATGATCGGCGCCGCCTGCATGGGGTTCGGCGGCATGCTGGCCGGGGGCTGCGCCGTGGGCGCGGGCCTGTCGGGGGCGGCCGTCTTCACGATGACGAGCTGGGTCACGCTGAGCGCCCTGTGGGCCGCCGCGGCGCTGACCGACCGCCTCGTCGACCAGCGCCCCCAGCCCGCCACGCCCCTGGACGAAGCCATGCCGGGCCAGCCGGCGCCCGCCCACCCCTGAACCCCCGTCGCCCATGAAGCCGACCGCCCGATTCCTGCCCACCGCGCTGGCCAGCGCCGCCCTGGCCGCTTTCGTCGCCCTCGTGGCCCCCGGCCCGGCCGCCGCCGCCGACCTCAAGCGCGCGCAGGAGATCGTCGAGGGCAAGTGCTTCATCTGCCACGGCGCCGATGGCGAGAGCTCCAGCCCCCTGTTCCCGCGGCTGGCCGGGCAGCACGCGCAGTACGTGGCGCGCCAGCTCGCCGACTACGCCAGCGGCCGCCGCAAGAGCGCGCAGATGCAGCCCATGGTCGAGGGGCTCACGGCCTCGGACTTCCTCGCGCTGGGCCAGTTCTACGAGTCGCGCCCCGTGCACCAGCACGCCATCGAGGACCCCGAGCTCGCGCTCGTGGGCCGCTTCATCTACGCGCGCGGCAACCCGTTCTCGGGCGTGCCGGCCTGCGCCAGCTGCCACGGCCCCACCGGCCAGGGCACGGCCACGCTGCCGCGCCTGGCCGGCCAGCACGCGGCCTACACCGAGCGCCAGCTGCGGCAGTTCAACCAGCGCGAGCGCACCAACGACAACGCCGTCATGCACCACATCGCCAGCAAGCTCACCGAGCTCGAGACCAAGGCGGTGGCCAGCTACCTGAGCGGCCTGAAGTAGGCGCCCGGCGCGGGGCGCGCGGCGCCGCGCCACTGTGCACCTTCACTGGGCGGTGCCGCCGTGCTGGCGGCACACTCCAGGCATGGCCAGCCCCGCCCCGCCGCCCCCGTCCAGCCTGCAGGCCGGCGTGCGCGCGCTGCTGCTGACCGACGTCGTCGACAGCACCCAGCTCGCGCAGGCCCTCGGCGACGAGGCCATGGCCGCGCTGTGGCAGGGCCACGACCGCGTCGCCCGCGACCTGCTGCCCCGCCACGGCGGCCGCGAGATCGACAAGACCGACGGCATGCTGCTGCTGTTCGAGCACGCGGCCGACGCGCTGGCCTACGCCACGGCCTACCACGCCGGCCTGGCGGCGCTGGCAGCGGCCACCGGCCAGCCGCTGGCCGCGCGCGCCGGCCTGCACGTGGGCCCCGTGCTGCTGCGCGCCAACACCGAGGCCGACGTGGCGCGCGGCGCCAAGCCGCTCGAGGTGGAGGGCCTGGCCAAGCCGACCGCGGCGCGCGTGATGGCGCTGGCGCGCGGCGGCCAGACGCTGGTGAGCGAGGACGCCGCCGCCGCGCTGGCCGCCGCCGGCCACGGTGCGGCGCTCGAGCCCCTGGGCCACTGGCGCCTGAAGGGCGTGGCCGAGCCGGTGGCGCTGTTCGAGCCCGCCGCGGGCGCGCGCGGCGCGCCGCCCGATGCCGACAAGGCCTACCGCGTGCTGCGCGCGGGCACGCGCTGGCTGCCCGTGCGCGAGGTGCCGCACAACCTGCCGCAGCCCGGCACGCCCTTCGTCGGCCGCGAGGCCGAGCTCGACCGCATCAAGGCCCTGTTCGCCCAGGCACGCCTGGTCACGCTGCTGGGCATGGGCGGGCTGGGCAAGACGCGGCTGTCGCTGCAGGCCGCGGCCGAGCTGCGCGCCGAGTTCCCCGACGGCACCTGGTTCCTCGATCTCTCGCCGCTGCGCGACGCCGCGCGCGTGGCCGACGAGGCCGCGCGCCTGCTGCAGGTGCAGGACGAACCCGGCCGCCCGCTGCTGCAGGCCATCGCCTCGGCGCTGCAGGGCCGGCGGCTGCTGCTCGTGATCGACAACTGCGAGCACCTCGTCGACGCCGCCGCGGCGCTGGCCGACGCGCTGCTGCGCCAGTGCCCCGACGTGCGCCTGCTCGCGTCCAGCCGCATCGCGCTGCACGTGCCGGGCGAGCAGACGCTGCCGGTGCAGCCGTTGGCCGTGCCGCGCTTCGGCGAGGGCGTCGTGCCCGGCGTGGCGGCGCTGCAGGCGCTGCCCTCGGTGCAGCTGTTCGTGCAGCGCGCGCAGGCCCAGCGCGCCGGCTTCCAGCTCGACGCCTCGCAGGCCGCCGCCGTGGCCGAGCTGGTGGCGCGGCTGGAGGGCATCCCGCTGGCGCTGGAGCTCGCCGCGGCGCGCGTGCGCTCGATGTCGGTGGCCGACATCAACGCCCGCCTCAAGGACCGCTACCGCCTGCTCACCGGCGGCAGCCGCGTGCTGCAGGAGCGCCAGCAGACCCTGCGCGCGCTGGTGGACTGGTCGCACGAGCTGCTCGCGCCGGCCGAGCGCACGCTGTTCGCGCGCCTGGCGGTGTTCGTGGGCGGCTTCGACCTCGCCGCCGCCGAGGCCGTGTGCGGCGGCGAGCCGCTCGATCCGCTGGACATCGTCGACCTGCTCGACCGCCTCGTGAGCCACTCGCTCGTGGCGATGGACGAGCAGCCCGACGGCCGCGTGCGCTACGGCATGCTCGAGACCCTGCGCGACTACGCCGCCGAGCGCCTGCGCGAGCTGCCCGACGCCGAGCCCACCGCGGCGCGCCACGCCGAGCACCTGTTCGGCGTGGCCAAGCAGGCGCGCGACGGCCTCAAGGGCGCCGACCAGGGCCTGTGGGCCGCGCGCCTGGAGGAGGAGTTCGACAACCTGCGCGCCGCCATGGCCACGGCGCGCGCCGGCGTGGCCGACCCGCTGCTCGCGGCCAAGATCCCGGTGGCGCTGCAGAACTTCTTCATCACGCGCGGCTACCTCTCGGAGGGCCGCGAGCTCATGCGCCAGGCGCTGGAGCTGCCCGCCGTGCGCGCCAGCGACGCCGCGCGCGCCCACACGCTGTACGCCGCCGCGACCCTGGCCGTGGCCCAGGGCGACCCGCGCGCCGCGCGCGAGCAGCTGGCCACCTGCCTGGCATTGCGCCGCGCCGCCGGCGACCGCCTGGGCACGGCGCAGACGCTGTCGACGCTGGCCATGGCGCAGCTGGCCGCCGGCGACGCCGCCGCGGCGCTGCAGGCCGAGCAGGAGGCGCTGGCGCTGTTCCGCGAGCTCGGCGAACCCGTGGCCGAGGCCATCGTGCTGCTGCACCTGGGCCAGGTGCTCATCGGCCTGGAGCGCTGGGGCGAGGCCGTGGCCCACCTGCGCGACGCGAGGGCGCGGGCCCACGCCATCGGCAGCCGCGAGGTCGAGGGCGAGTGCGAGTGGCTGCTCGGCCGCTGCGCCCAGAGCGCGGGCGACCTCGCCGCCGCGGGCCAGCACCTGGCTCAGGCGCACGCCATCGCCGAGGCCGCCGGCGACCGCCGTGGCCAGGCCCGGGCCGAGGCCGCGCAGGGCCGGCTGGCGCTGCAGTCGGGCGCGCTCGACGAGGCGCGCACGCGCATGGCGGCGGCGCTGGCGGCCTTCCAGGCCGCGGAGCTGCGGCCCGAGCTGCTGGGCTCGCTCGAGGACCACGCGGCGCTGGCGCACGCGCTGCAGCAGCCCACGCACGCCGCCGTGCTGCTGGCCGTGGCCACGCGCGCGCGCACGGCCTCGGGCCTGGCGCGCGAGCCGCTGGCGGCCGTGCAGGTGGCGGTGCTCGAGGAGGCCCTGCGCGAGGCCCTGGGCGACTGGGGCTGGACCGAGGCCTGCACCGCCGGCGAGGCCACCTCGCTGGCCGACGCCGTGCAGGCCGCGCTGGCGCTCGACGCGCTGCAGCCGGTGGCGTCCGCGACCGCGGCCGCCTGATCCACCCGGCCGGCTGGCGCGGCCTCAGCGGCCGGCGCGGCGGCCGGTGGCCGTGAGGGTCGCCATCAGCGCCAGGCCGGCCAGCGCCAGGCCCAGCGTGGCCGGCACGGGCACGGCCACGGGGTCGGCCGTCTGCGTGATGCGCACGATGGCCGGGAAGGCCGGGTCGTTGCGGCCCTCGCGCGGGTTGCCCACGTTCTCGGCCCAGCTCAGCACGGCGATGGTGTCGCCGCCGATGACGTAGTCGATGTCGAGGCCGAACGCGGCCTGCTCGCCGCCGGGCACCGTCACGCCCAGCGGGCTGGTGCTGGGCACGAGGCCGGTGGAGACCAGCGTGAAGCCCTGGACGAGGCCGTCGTCCACCTCGATGCGGCTCAGCGCCACGAAGCCGGCGAAGTCCAGCGTCTCCACCGTCGTGGCCGGCGCGGCCAGGTCGTAGAACTCGACCTCGGCGCTGAGCAAGGTGATCGTCGGGCACGCGCCGCCGGTGTTGAGCACCGTGCCCGAGAGCACCAGGCAGGCGGCCGGCACCTCGAAGCTGGCGCTGCCGCGCCAGCCGAGCTGCGGGAAGGGCTCACCGAAGGGCGGGTCCCAGTCGCCCTGCACGAAGGCGGCCTGGGCCGGGCCGCACAGCGCCGCGCTGGCGGCCAGCAGGCAGGCGGCGCGGCGCAGCGCCGGCCGGAGGAAGCGGATCGTGGTCATGAGCAGGCCCGGACGGTGATGCCGGCCACTGTATCGGGTGGGCGCGCCGCGCGCGGGGCAAACCCGCCCCGTTCGGGTTCGGCCTCCCCCTTGGCCGCGGGGGGCGGCGGCACACTGGGCCATCCAGAACCACACCACGGAGACACCCCCCGATGCAGACCACCCGACGCCACCTGATCGCCGCCGCCACGCTGTCGCCCGCGCTGGCGCTGCTGCCCGCCGCCGTGCGGGCCCAGGCCGCCTGGCCCGCGCGGCCGGTGCGCATCGTCGTGCCCTTCGCGGCCGGCGGCACCACCGACATCCTCGCGCGGGCGCTGGCGCCCGAGCTGCAGCGCGCCTTCGCGGCGTCGGGCCAGCCTTTCGTCGTCGACAACAAGCCCGGCGCCGGCGGCAACAACGGCGCCGCCGAGGTGGCCAAGAGCCCGGCCGACGGCCACACGCTGCTGATGGGCACGGTGGGCACGCACGCCATCAACCCCAGCCTGTACCCCAAGATGCCCTACGACCACGTGAAGGACTTCGTGCCCGTCACGCTGGTGGCCGGCGTGCCCAACGTGCTGGTGATGAACCCGGCCAAGGCGCAGGCGCTGGGCGTCAACACCGTGGCCGACTTCGTCAAGGCGCTGCGGGCCAACCCCGGGCGCCTGAACATGGCCAGCTCGGGCAACGGCACCAGCATCCACCTGGCCGGCGAGCTGTTCAAGGCCATGACGGGCACCTTCATGGTCCACCTGCCCTACCGCGGCAGCGGGCCGGCGCTCATCGACCTCATGGCCGGCAACGTCGACGTCATGTTCGACAACCTGCCCAGCGCCATGCCGCACATCAAGAGCGGCCGGCTCAAGGCGCTGGCGGTGACGAGCGCGCAGCGCTCGGCCGCGCTGCCCGAGCTGCCCACGGTCGAGGAGGCCGGCGGCGCCGCGCTCAAGGGCTACGAGGCGAGCTCGTGGTTCGGCCTGCTGGCGCCGGCGGGCACGCCCAGGGACGTGGTCGAGCGTGTGCAGCAGGAAACCGCCAAGGCCCTGGCCACGCCGGCCATGAAGGAGCGGCTGCTGGCGCAGGGCGCCATCCCCAGCGGCATCACCAGCGCCGAGTTCGTGCGCCTCATCGCCGACGAGACCGCCAAGTGGGCCAAGGTCGTGAAGGCCTCGGGCGCCAAGGTGGACTGAGCCCGGCCGCCCGGCGCGCCGCGCGCCGGGCCCGGCCGGGGGCGCTGGCATCATCACGGCCTTTCCACTTGCAGCCGCCGCCTGCGCGACGCGCTGCCCGAAACCGCATCCGATGTGTGCCAGCAAGGTGGCCGAAGGCAAGCAGCGCGGCTGGATCGTCCCCATCGGCGGGGCTGAAGAGAAGGAGAACGCGCCGGCCATCCTGCGCCGCTTCGTCGCCCTGGCGGCCGAGGCCGGTGGCGGCCGTGCCGACATCGTCGTGATCCCCACGGCCAGCCAGCTGGCCGACACCGGTGCGCGCTACGAGCGCATCTTCACCGAGCTGGGCGCGGCGCGTGTGCAGGCCATGGACTTCGACACCCGCCGCGACTGCGAGGAGCCCGGCCGGCTCGAACGCCTGCAGCAGGCCAGCGGCGTGTTCTTCACCGGCGGCAACCAGCTGCGCCTGACCACGCTGCTGGGCGGCACGCCCATCGCCAAGGCCGTGCGCGTGATGAACGCCGCCGGCGTGCCCGTGGCCGGCACCAGCGCCGGCGCGGCCTTCATCAGCGAGCACATGATCGCCTTCGGCAGCGAGGGCAGCACGCCCGTGGCCGGCAGCGTGCGGCTGGCGCCGGGCCTGGGCCTGACCAACCGCTTCGTCATCGACCAGCACTTCCGCCAGCGCGACCGCCTCGGCCGCCTGCTCACGGCGTTGGCCTACAACCCGTTCGCCGTGGGCATCGGCCTCGACGAGGACACGGCCGCCTTCATCGCGCCCGACAACACGGTGCACGTGGAGGGCTCGGGCGGCATCACGGTGGTCGACGCCGCCGAGGTGGACTTCAGCTCCATGGACAGCATCGACGAGGGCCAGCCCGTGTGCCTGCTGGGCCTGAAGCTGCACGTGCTGACGCAGGGCGCCACCTTCAACCTGCACACGCGGCGCGCCGACGCCGGCACGCTGCGGCGGCCTAAACGCTGAGCCGCGCTGAGCCGCGCTGAGCCGCTGCTCAGGCCGGCACGGCGCTGCGCGCCACGGGCGGCGCCGGCGGGGTGCCCAGCGGCACGCCGGCCGTGAACAGGCGCTCCAGCAGCTGGCGCACGCCCACGATGTGCTCGCCGAAAGGCAGCGCGCCCACGCCACGGAAGAACAGGCCCTTGGCGACGTCGCCGCGCAGCGCGGCGGCCAGGCGCTGGTCGATGCAGAACTGGCCCCAGCCGGCGTGGCCGTCGCGCAGCCCGCACTGCGCCAGGCAGTCGAAGGCCAGCGTGCAGCGGCTCTTGGCCTGCGCCGTGGCCTGCAGCCGCGGCAGGGCCTGCGTGTAGCGCTGCAGCCAGGGCGTGTTCACGGCGCGCGCCGGCAGGCCGGCGACGCTGACGAACTCCACCAGCGCCTCGTCGCGCGCCGTGGCCAGCACGCGCTTGAAGGCGGGGTCGGCGTCGCACTCCTCGGTGGCCACGAAGGCCGTGCCCAGCTGCACCGCGGCCGCGCCCAGGGCCTGCAGGCGCGCGATGTCCTCGAAGCGGCGCACGCCGCCGGCGGCGATGAGCGGCACCTCGCGCTCGACGCCCGCGCCGCGCAGGAAGGCCCGCACCTCGGGCAGCACACGCTCGAAGTCGAAGCGCGCATCGGCGAGATCCGCCACCTTGGCCGCGCCCAGGTGGCCGCCGGCCCAGCGCGGGTGCTCGATGACGATGGCATCCGGCAGGCGCTGCTTGCGCTCCCACTTCTTCACCACCAGGGCGACGCCGCGCGCGTCCGACAGGATGGGCACGAGCAGGGCGCGCGGGTGATCGCGCGCCAGGTCGGGCAGGTCCAGCGGCAGGCCGGCGCCCACCACGACGGCGTCGATGCCGGCCTGCAGCGCCGTCGTCACCGACTCGGCATAGGCGCTCACCGCGCGCATCACGTTCACGGCCAGCAGGCCGCGGCCCTGGGCCAGGGCCTGCGCGGCGGCGATCTCGCGCTGCAGCGCCTCCTGGTTGGCGGCGTCGATGGCGGCCTTGGCGGCGGCCACGTCGCCGCCGGCCTCCAGCGCGTGGCAGCGCGCCATGAGGTCGGGGTGGTGGCGGCGCAGGTCCACCGAGGAGATCGTGCCCACGGCGCCGCAGGCCGCCACGCTGCCGGCCAGCCGGTGCGCCGACACGCCCACGCCCATGCCGCCCTGCACCACGGGCAGCAGCTCGCGGCCGCCCAGGCGCAGCGGCGCGAGGCCGGCGCTGCGGGCGCGGGTGGCGAGGTCGAGGGGGTCGGTGGGGCCGGGGGTGGTGGGGTGTGCGGGCATGGTGCGGTGGGGCGAAGGCGGGCCTGCCGCGCGCCTGGGCAGGCCGGGCGCGGCAGGGCCTGCACTGTCCGGGTGCACGGCCCGGCGCGCCTTGACCCGGGTCAAGGCCCGGCGGCGGCGGCCGTCAGCCCGGGTCAGGCGGCGTGGCGCCGGGGCGCATCCGCAGGAAAACGAGGCGCGGCGGCGCCGGGGCCGGCTGGCATCATCGTTGCGGGCAGCCCCAACACAGACACGGAGGGAACGGCATGCGGATCCTGGAGCGCAACGTCTACGTCGGCCCGTCGCTGTACGCGCACTTCCCGGTCATCCGCGTGCTGCTCGACCTGGGCCCGCTGGAGGACTGGCCCAGCGCGCGCCTGGGCGCCGGCTTCGTCGACGGCCTGCTCGCCGCGCTGCCTGGCCTGCACGAGCACGGCTGCAGCTTCGGCGAGCCCGGCGGCTTCGTGCGGCGCCTGCGCGGCGGCCCGCAGGTGGGCGACGACGCCGAGCAGCAGCAGGGCACCTGGCTGGGCCACGTGATGGAGCACGTGGCCATCGAGCTGCAGAACATCGCGGGCGAGAGCGTCACCTTCGGCAAGACGCGCGGCGTGGACGGGCGGCCCGGCGTCTACAACGTGGTCTACGAGTACGCGCAGCGCGACGAGGGCATCGAGGCCGGCGAGCTGGCCATCCGCCTCATCGCCAGCCTGCTGCCGCCCGAGCTGCGGCCCGAAGGCAGCGTGCCGGACGACTGGGCCTGGCCCGAGGCGCGGCACGAGTTCATCCGCTGGGCGCAGCGGCGCGCGCTGGGGCCGTCCACCAGCTCGCTGGTGAAGGCGGCCGAGGCGCGTGGCATCCCCTGGCTGCGCCTCAACGAGCAGAGCCTCATCCAGCTGGGCCATGGCAAGTTCCAGCAGCGCATCCAGGCCACGGTCACGGGCCGCACCAGCTACATCGCCGTGGAGCTGGCGCAGGACAAGGAAGAGACCAACAAGATCCTCGCCACCTGCGGCCTGCCGGTGCCCAGGCAGGAGCTGGTGCGCTCGGCCGACCGCGCCGTGCGCGCCGCGGAGCGGCTGGGCTACCCGGTTGTTACCAAGCCCTACAACGGCAACCACGGCCGCGGCATCACCGTGGGCCTGGGCACGCCCGACGAGGTGCGCGCCGGCTTCGCCGCGGCGGCCGAGCACAGCAGCAGCGTCATCGTCGAGACCATGCTCAGCGGCGACGACCACCGCCTGCTCGTGGTGGGCGGCGAGCTGGTGGCCGCCACCAAGCGCACGCCCGGCCAGGTGGTGGGCGACGGCGTGCACACCATCCGGCAGCTGGTGGACATCGTGAACCAGGACCCCCGCCGCGGCGTCGGCCACGAGAAGGTGATGACGCGCCTGGAATTCGACGCCCAGGCCGAGACCATGCTGCAGCGCCAGGGCCTCACGGCCGACAGCGTGCCCGCCCCCGGCGTGGCCGTGCCGCTGCGCAGCACCGCCAACCTCTCCACCGGCGGCACGGCCACCGACGTGACCGACATCATCCACCCCGACAACCGCGAGATGGCGGTGCGCGCCGTCACCGCCATCGGGCTGGACGTGGGCGGCGTGGACTTCCTGTGCCGCGACATCGCCGAGTCGTACAAGGACGCGGCCAACGCCGGCGCCGGCATCTGCGAGGTCAACGCCGCGCCGGGCTTCCGCATGCACGTGGCGCCCAGCGAGGGCACGCCGCGCGACGTGGCCGGGCCCGTGATCGACATGCTGTTCCCGCCGGGGGCGCCGAGCCGCGTGCCCATCGCCGCGCTCACCGGCACCAACGGCAAGACGACCACGGCGCGCATGCTCGCGCACATCACCAAGATGGCCGGCTACACGCCGGGCCTCACCACGACCGACGGCGTCTACATCGACGGCAACCGCACGGTGGAGGGCGACATGACCGGCCCCGTGGCCACGCGCATGGTGCTGGCCGACCCCAAGATCGACATGGCCGTGCTCGAGGTGGCGCGCGGCGGCCTGCTGCGCGCCGGCCTGGGCGTGCCCTTCGTCGACGTGGGCGCGGTGCTCAACGTGAAGAGCGACCACCTCGGCATGAAGGGCATCGACACGCTGGAGCAGCTGGCCGAGGTCAAGCGCATCCTGGTGGAGATCGCGCGCGACTGCGCGGTGCTCAACGCCGACGACGACAACGTGATCCGCATGTCGGCCCACACCGACGCCAAACATCTCTGTTATGTCACCGTGAACCCGCAGCACGCCGTGGTGCGCGAGCACATCCGCGCCGGCGGCCGCGCCTGCGCGCTGGAGGCCGGTGTCAACGGCCAGATGATCACGCTCTACGACAAGGGCCGCCACATCCCGCTGATGTGGACGCACCTGATCCCGGCCACGCTGGAAGGCCGCGCCATGCACAACGTGCAGAACGCGATGTTCGCGGCGGCCATGGCCTTCAGCCTGGGCCTCAAGCTCGACGCCATCCGCCAGGGCCTGCGCACCTTCGACAGCACCTTCTTCCAGGCGCCGGGCCGCATGAACGTCTGGGACGAGCACCCGTTCAAGGTCATCTTCGACTACGGCCACAACGCCCACGCCGTGGGCATGCTGGCCGAACTGGCCGGCAAGCTCGAGGTGCGCGGCCGCCGCCTCGTGGTGGTGGCCGGCCCGGGCGACCGGCGCGACGAGGACATCCGCGACATCGCGCGCGCCGTGGCCGGCCGCTTCGACCACTACATCTGCCGCCGCGACGACGGCCTGCGCGGCCGCGAGCCCGACGAGGTGCCGAAGATGATCGCCGCCGTGCTGCGCGAGCAGGGCGTGCGCGAGGACCAGATCACGCTGATCCCCGACGAGCAGGAGGCCATCGACGCCGCGCTGCGCATGGGCCGCGAGGGCGACCTGCTGCTGATCTTTGCCGACGCGCTCACGCGCAGCTGGAAGCAGGTGATCAAGTTCAGGCCCGAGGGCGCGCCGGCACGCCAGCCCCCGGCACCCGCGCCCGCCGCCGCCCCGGCGCCCGAGGCCGGCGCCGACGACGAGGGCGACGGCAGCGCCGCCGCCACCACCGGCGACGACACCGCGCTGGCCGCCGCCGGCGGCGTGCGCGACGAGCGCGGCCTGCGTTTCGTGGGCGAGGCGGCCGATTGAGCGAGGCCCAAGCCGAGCCGCGCCACGCCTTCGACGAATCGCGCCGGCTGCTGGGCTCCAACCGCTGGTACGCGGGCCCCGCCGTGGCGCTGGTGCCGCTGGGCCCGGCGGCGGCCGACGGCGCGGCGCAGGGGCGCTGGATCGCGCAGGTGGTGGCCACCTGCGCGGCGCTGGGCTGGCCCGAGCCCGACCCGCGCGTGCACCCGCACGCGCAGGGGGTGATCCTGGTGTTCGCGGCGCCGGCCGCGGCGCTGCTCACGGCCACCGAGGTCAACGAGTGGGCCTGGGAGCGCGCGGCCGCCGCGCACCCCGGGCACGCCGCGGCCGGCTTCGACCTCGCCCAGCCCGCCGAGGCCGATGCGCGCGAGCATTTCCAGGCGCGCGCCGCGGCCGAGCGCTCGCGGCCGCTGGAGCGCCTGGCCGAGGCCGCCGCCGCCCACGGCGTGCCGCTGCTGGCCGACGACGACAGCGTGTCGCTGGGCGAGGGCCGCTTCGGCCGCGTGTGGCCGCGCGCCGCGCTGCCGCTGCCGCTGGACGTGCCCTGGGACGGGCTGCGCGCCGTGCCGAAGCTGCTGGTCACGGGCAGCAACGGCAAGACCACGACAACGCGGCTGCTGGCCGCCATCGCGCAGGCGGCGGGCTTCGTGCCCGGCCTCAGCAGCACCGAGGGCGTGCTGGTGGGCGGCGTGCGCCTGGAGGCCGGTGACTGGGCCGGCCCCGCCGGCGCGCGCACCGTGCTGCGCCACCCGGCCGTCACGGCGGCGGTGCTCGAGACGGCGCGCGGCGGCCTGCTGCGCCGCGGCCTGGCGGTGGCGCAGGCCGACGTGGCCGTGGTCACCAACGTCAGCGCCGACCACCTGGGCGAGGGCGGCATCGACACCGTGCACGACATCGCCTTCGTCAAGCTGGCCGTGGCGCACGCGCTGGCCCGCCCCGCCGGCCAGCGCCCGGGCACGCTGGTGCTCCACGGCGCCTGCGACCCGCTGCTGCGCGTGGCCGCGCACCTGAAGCACTCGTCGCAGGCCACCTGGGCCCTGTTCGCGCCCGAGCACGACACGCCGCTGCTGGCCACGCTGCGCCGCCACGGCGGCAGCACCTGCGGCGGGCGCGACGGCCGCCTGCTGCTGAGCCTGGACGGCACCGAGCACGACCTCGGCGCCATCGCCGACATGCCGCTGGCCCTGGGCGGCGCCGCGGCCTTCAACGTGGAGAACCTGGCCGCCGCCGCGCTGGCCGCCGCCGCCATGGGCTGGCCGCTGGACGAGGTGCGCGAGGTGCTGGCGCGCTTCGGCGCCGACCCCGCCGACAACCCGGGCCGCCTGGAGCGCCACGCCTGGCGCGGCGCCACCGTGCTGGTGGACTACGCGCACAACCCCGACGGGCTGGCGCAGCTGCTGGCGGTGGCGCAGGCCCTGCGCGGGCGCGGCGGCGGCCGGCTGCGCCTGCTGCTGGGCCAGGCCGGCAACCGCGACGACGCCGCGCTGGCCGAGCTGGCCCGCGTGGCCGCCGACGCCCGGCCCGACGAGGTGGTGATCAAGGAGCTGACGACCATGCTGCGGGGCCGCGCCCTGCGCGAGGTGCCGGAGCGGCTGCGCCAGGGCCTGCTGGCGGCGGGCCTGCCGGCCGCCCGCGTGCACGACGGCGGCGACGAGCAGGCCGCGGCCACGGCCCTGCTGCAGGCCGCCCAGCCGGGCGACGTGCTGGTGCTGCCGCTGCACGCGCCCGCCGTGCGCGACGGCGTGGTGGCGCAGCTGCGCCAGGGCGGCTGATCAGCCCTCGGCCGACAGCGCCACGCGGTTGCGGCCCCCGCGCTTGGCCTGGTAGAGCGCGGCGTCGGCGCGGCCCAGCGCCGCGGCCAGGCCCTCGCCGGGCTGCAGCTCCGCCACGCCGAGCGAGGCCGTCAGCGGCAGCGGCGCGCCGCCGGGCAGGGCCACGGGCGCGGCCTCGAGGCCGGCGCGCAGCTTCTCGGCCACGGCGCGGCCCGCGGCGGCGTCGGTGCCGGGCAGGAAGAGGCAGAACTCCTCGCCTCCCCAGCGCAGCAGCGCATCGCCCCGCCGCAGCAGCGCCTGCAGGCGCTGCGCCACCTGGCGCAGCGCGGCGTCGCCCGCGGCGTGGCCGTGCTCGTCGTTCACGCGCTTGAAGTGGTCCACGTCCAGCATCAGCACCGCGGTGGGGGCGTCGTCGGCCGTCACGCGCAGCAGGCCGGGCTCGAGGAGCGGCAGCGCGCCGCGGTTGGGCAGGCCGGTCAGGGCATCGCGCTGCGCGGCCTCGGCCAGCGCGCGGTTGCGCACGGCGCGGCTGAGCACGGCCGAGAACAGCTGCGCCAGCGCCTCGAACAGCCCCACGCCCACGAGCTCGAAGTAGCGCGGCACGTCGGCGTACAGCACGAGCAGGCCGCGCTGCTCGTCGGCCGTGCTCGCCAGCGGCAGGGCCAGCACGCTCTTCACGCCGTGCTCGCGCGCGGCGTAGCGCCAGGGCCCGTAGAGCGAGGTCGTCGACACGTTGAACGGCTCCAGCCGCCGGCCCGCCAGCGTGCGGAAGGCCGGGCCGATGGTGGTGAGCGCGTTGCGCTGGATCACGAGGCCGCGCGCGTAGGCCGACGCCGCCCCGGCCACGGCCTGCGGCTGCAGCGTGGGGGCGTCGGGCTGGCCGAACCAGGTCCAGGCCAGCACGATGTGCGGCGCCAGGGTCGTGAGCGTGCGGCAATGGCGCTCCACGAGCGCCTGGGCGTCGTCGTCGCCGGCCACCAGCGAGGCCGCGCTGCGCACCACGGCCTCGGCCACGCGGGCCTGCTCGGCGCGCGCGTCGAAGCCGGCCCGCTCGGCGGCGCGGCGGGACCAGGCGGGGAGAAAGAAGAAACCCATGGACGAAGGCTCGTCCATGGGTTGTCGACACCGGCCGCGCGCGCTTGAGGGCGCCGCGGCCGCCGGGCGGGACATCAGGTGCCCACGCGCTGACCGTTGTTCTTGGTGATCACCACCGTGGCCGAGCGCGGGCGCTGGCCGGCGCCGTAGCCCACGTTGCTGGGCCAGCGGCTGGTGTACTTGCTCGGGTCGCCCAGGTCGGCCGCCGCCGTGCCGTCGCCCGGGTGCTGCACGTTGATGAAGATGGTCTTGCCGTCGGGCGTCTCGCACAGGCCCGTGACCTCGCAGTCGAAGGGCCCGACGTAGAAGCGCTTGAGCGTGGTCGCCGTGGGCTTCTTGCCCATGCGCGTGGTCACGTTCACGCCGCCGGCGTAGCTCAGCGTCTTCGCCTCGCCGTCGCCCACCGTGCCCGGCACGCTGGCCAGCAGCATGCAGTTGGTGACGTCGGTGTAGGCGCCGTCGTCGGTCTGGATCCAGCACAGGCCGGTGCTGCGCGTGAAGGCCAGGCCGTCGGGGCTGGAGAAGTCGTTGTCGTTGGTCAGGCCCGACAGGTTGATGTAGTTCGGGTCGGCCGAGGCCTCGGCGCCGAACAGGTACACGTCCCAGGTGAAGGCCGTGGCCTCGGGGCTGGCCTCCTTGAAGCGCACGATGTGGCCGTTGACGTTGCCGCTCTGCGTGCTGATGCCGTCGCGCACGTCGACGTAGGCGCGCGGGTTGGCGGCGTCCACGCGCGTCTGGCTGCCCGTGGGGGCGGCGCGGCGGCTGCTGTTGTTGGTCATCGTGATGTAGATCTCGCCCGTGGTCGGGTGCACGTCCACCCACTCCGGCCGGTCCATCTTGGTCGCGCCCACGGCGTCGGCGGCGATGCGCGTGTGGATGTAGATCTCGGCCTGGTCGGTGAAGCCGAAGGCCGCCGCGGCGATCGCCGGGTTGGCGATGTTCAGCTCGATCCACTCGCCGCTGCCGTTGTCGTTGAACTTCGCCACGTAGAGCTTGCCGACGTCGAGGTACTTGTCGCCGATGGCCATGCGGTCGCTGGCGTTGGCGTCGGCCGGGTTCCAGGTGGCGGTGGACACCCACTTGTAGACGTACTCGTTCTGCGAGTCGCAGCCCATGTACACGGCCAGCGGCTTGCCGGCCTGCGGCAGGCCGAAGGCGCCGTTCTCGTGCGCGAAGCGGCCCATGCCCGTGCGCTTCTTGACCACGCTCGTCGGGTTGTAGGGGTCGATCTCGACCATGAAGCCCTGGCAGAACCACTCGTGGCGGTAGTCGTCGCTGCCGTCGGTGCTGGTGCCCACGACGCTGGTGTTGAAGCGCGCGAAGGCGTCGTCGCTGCCGGCGGTCTCCCAGCCGTAGCGGCTGGCGGCGGCGGCCGTGGCGGTGACGTTGCGGCCGTAGCGCGCGAAGCTGGCGTTGACCTTGGCGCTGCGCAGCGCCTGGTCGCCGGCGTTGCGGGCGAAGTAGCCGCTCCAGTTCTCCTCGGTCGTCAGCAGCGTGCCCCAGGGCGTCTTGCCGTTGCCGCAGTTGTTGAGCGTGCCGCGCGTCCGGGTGCCGTCGGGCGAGTACTTGGTGACGAACAGCGCGTTGCCGCGCGCCGGGCCCGAGAGCTGGATCTCGGTGGCGCCCGTGATGCGGCGGTTGAAGGCCGAGTTCTGCACGGCCTGGAAGTTGCCGGCGCCGTCCTTGGCCACCTCGTTGATGCTGACGCCGTGGCAGTCGATCTCGATCTGCGCCTCCGAGGCCGGGCGCGGGCGCGGGCTCGGGCCGTTGGCGTGCAGCACCACGGGGGTGATGTACTCGTGGTTCATGGCCAGCAGGGCGCGGTTGTTGCTGGTGTCGTCGCGCTGGCCGGCGGCGTTGAGGCCGAAGTACTGGATGCCGTCGTGGCAGTCGCCCACGCGCTGCGCGTAGTTGGTGTCGGTGCCGTCGTTCTTGTAGGCCGGCACGCCAGCAGCCATGGGGTCGCCGCAGGCCAGGATCACGCGCGCCGTGTAGCCGGCGGGCACGGTGTTGGTGTCGGCGAGCGTCCGCGCCACGGCCGTGAAGCCCAGCAGCGTCTCGGCGGGCGCCACGGGCGGGGCGGGCGGGCTCACGACCACGTCGTCGTCGCCGCCGCCGCAGCCGGCCAGCGACACCGCGGCCACGGGCGCGAACAGGCTGGCCATCGCGCCACCCAGGCCGCCCTTCAGCAGCCCGCGGCGGTTGAGGCCACGGTCCAGCACCTCGCCGAAGCTCGTGTTGGCGCTGGTGTTGTTGGGCAGGTCGTCGGGATCGACGAACTCGGCGGGCGTGCGGGTGTCCTGGCTCATGGGGGCTCTCTGGCGGTTGCTGGAAACCCCCACATGGTTGGAGCCCATCGTGAAAGCCGCGTGACAGCCGGCCCGCGTCGGGTGGTGCGCGGGGGCTGTCATCGGCGCGTCATGCAGGCGCTACTTCCAGCGCAGCGCGCTCAGGTCGTTGGCCAGGATGGGCATGTCCTTCCACAGGCCCTGCAGCCGCGCGTCGGCCACCGTGATCCAGGTCGGCTGGTAGAGGTAGGCGTGCACCGCGTCCTCGGCCACCAGGCGCTGCGCCTGGCCCAGCAGCTCGGCGCGCAGCTTGGCGTCGGCCGTGGCGTTGATGCGGCCCCACAGCTCGTTGAAGGCCGGCGAGCTGTAGTTCCAGTAGTAGCCCGGCCGCGCGAAGTTGCCGAAGTCCAGCGGCTCCACGTGCGCGATCAGCGTCAGGTCGTAGGCCTTCTGGCCGTACACGCCCGACAGCCACTGCGCCCACTCGATGTTCTCCAGCTTCGCGGTGATGCCCACCTTGGCCAGCTGCGCGGCCACGATCTCGCCGCCGGCGCGCGCGTAGGGCGTGGGCGGCAGCTTGATCGTCAGCTGCAGCGGCAGGGCCACGCCGGCCTCGCGCAGCAAGGCCTGGGCGCCGGCGGGGTCGAAGGCGTTGACGGCCGTCAGGTCCACGAAGCCCGGCATGCCGCGCACGTAGTAGCTGCCGATGGGCACGCCGAAGCCGTCGGCCGCGCCGTCGATGACCGCCTGGCGGTCGATGGCCTTGGCGATGGCGCGGCGCACGCGCACGTCGTCCAGCGGCTTGCGCTGGTTGTTCATGGCCAGGATGACCTTGGTGCGGCTGCCGCCGATGAGCACCTGGAACTTCGGGTTGCGCTGGAACTGCGCCAGGCTGCGCGCCGCGGCCACGCGCGGGAAGGCGTCCACGTCGCCCGCCAGCAGCGCCGCCACCTGCGCGGCGGCCTCGCTGATGAAGCGGAAGCTCACGCGCTGCAGGGCGACGTTCCTGGCGTTGCGGTGGCCGTCCCAGCGCGCCAGCACCAGGCTGGCGCCGCGGTTCCAGCGCTCCAGGCGGTAGGGGCCTGTGCCCACCGGCTGGGTGGCGTTCGTGGCCACGCTCTTGGGCTCGACCATGATGGCCGTGCCCTGGCCCAGCTTGAAGAGCAGGTCGGGGTCGGGGTTGCGCAGCGTCAGCACCACCGTCAGCGGGTCGGTGGCGCGGATGTGCACGATGTTGGCGAACACCGCGCGGTCCTTGTTGACACTGCCTTGGGCGCCGGCGCGCTCCAGGCTGAAGCGCACGGTCTCGGCGTTGAAGGGCTCGCCGTTGTGGAAGCTGACGCCGGGCGTGAGCCTGAACGACCAGGTCTTGGCGTCGGGCGTGCTCGTCCAGCTCTGCGCCAGCAGCGGGCCCACCGTGCCGTCAGAGCGGATCTTGGTGAGCGTCTCGAACACGTTGTAGAGCACCACCTCCGAGATGGCCGAGGCGGCGCCGGCGGTGGGGTCCAGGCCCGGGGGCTCCAGCGTCATGGCCAGCGTGGCGCTGGTGCGCGGCGCAGCGGCGGCGGTGAGCGGCAGGGCCAGGGCGGCCAGGGCCAGCACGGCGGCCAGGGCCGGCTTCAGGCGGGGCAGGGGCAGTCGCATGGTCGGGGGCTCGTCGGCTGGCCGGCAGGCGCCGGCGGCGCGGATTGTGGTGGCGCCCCGCGGGCGCGGCCAGCGGCCGCCGCCGCAACCCCGCCGGCACGCGGGCTGCCCGCCGCGGCGCATGATGCGGGCCATGCAGTCAAGCCGCCACTGGCCGCGCCGGCAGGTCCTGGGCACCCTGGCCGCGGGCGCGGGGCTCGGTCTCGTGGCGCCGCTGGGCGCCCAGGCCGCGCCGCCGCTGACCAAGCCCATCCCCAAGACCGGCGAAGCCCTGCCCGTGGTGGGCCTGGGCAGCTGGATCACCTTCAACGTCGGCAGCGACCGCGCCGGCCGCGAGGCCAGCTACCAGGTGATGCGGGCCTTCTTCGAGGAAGGCGGGCGGCTCGTCGACAGCAGCCCCATGTACGGCTCCTCGCAGCCCGTGATCGGCGAGGCGCTGGCCCGGCTGGGCCACCCGCGCACCCTGTTCTCGGCCGAGAAGGTGTGGACCTCCGACGCCGCGCGCGGCCCGGCGCAGATGGAGGCCTCGCGCGCCTTCTGGGGCGTGCCGCGCTTCGACCTCATGCAGGTGCACAACCTGCTGGCCTGGGAGCAGCACCTGCCGCGCCTGCTGGAGATGAAGGCCGCGGGCCGCCTGCGCCACGTGGGCATCAGCACCAGCGAGGGCCGGCGCCATGCCGAGTTCGAGCGCATCCTGCGCGAGCAGCCCATCGACTTCATCCAGCTCAGCTACAACCCGGCCGATCGCGAGGCCGAAGCGCGCCTGCTGCCGCTGGCGGCCGAGCGCGGCGTGGCCGTGCTCGCCAACCGGCCCTTCCGCGAAGGGGCGCTGCTGCGCGCGCTGGCGCGCCACCCGCTGCCGGGCTGGGCGGCCGAGATCGGCTGCCGGCACTGGGCGCAGGTGTCGCTCAAGTTCATCGTCAGCCACCCGGCGGTGACCTGCGCCATCCCGGCCACCAGCCGCGTGGAGCACCTGCGCCAGAACATGGCCGCGGCGCGCGCGCCCATGCCCGATGCGGCGCTGCGCCGCCGCATCGCGGCCGATGTGGCGGCGCTGCTGTGAACCCGCCGTGAGCGAGTGGGGGAGCTACCGGCTCGAGGACTTCCTGATGTTCTCGCCGCGTGTCTACGCGCGGCTGTTCGAGCAGGTCAACGCGGCGTGGTGGCCGCTGGCGGCGCTGCTGCTGGCCGCGGCCGGGCTGTGCCTGCTGATCGGCCGGCGGCGGCCCGGGCAGCGCCTGGCGGCCCTGGGCGCCGTGCTCGGCCTGGCCTGGGTCGCGAGTGGCCTGCTGTTCGTGCGCGACCTCTACCAGCCC
>ERZ1066136.308-NODE-308-length-44587-cov-7.154249_pt1 | contig 44587 bp, 32 predicted proteins | sample MGYA00382783_ERZ1066136 | MGnify/ENA primary metagenome ERZ1066136 (study PRJEB33369, sample SAMEA5778366) | biofilm metagenome | biome: Industrial cooling water; feature: Water cooling tower basin; material: Biofilm | place: United Arab Emirates | collected... | reverse complement strand
CACCCGCCCCGACATCCCGGGCGAAACCTTGCGCCTCACCATCGATCGCGATCTGCAGAATTATGCCGCGCGCCGGCTGGGCGACAATTCGGCCAGCGTGATCGTGATGGACTGTCAGACCGGCGATGTGCTCGCCATGGTGTCGATGCCGGCCTATGATCCCAACATCTTCTCGCGCCGGGTGCCCAGCACGCTGTGGCGCACCCTGCAGGAGGATGATCACACCCCGCTCCTGAACAAGAGCGCCATGGGCCTCTATCCGCCGGGTTCCACCTTCAAGATGGTCACCACGCTGGCCGCGCTTGAAGCCGGCGTGGACCCTGACGAGGCGGTGTCGTGCAGCGGCGCCTATCGGCTGGGCAGCAACACCTGGCACTGCCACGCCCGCCGCGGCCATGGCGGGGTGAACATGCATCGGGCACTGCCTTTGAGCTGCGACACCTATTTCTATGTCATGGGCCGTCGCGTCGGCATCGAGGCCATTGCCGCCATGGCGCGGCGGCTGGGGCTGGGCCAGGAGTATCCGCTGCCGCTGCCCGGCCAGACCGATGGCATCGTGCCCGACAAGGCCTGGAAAGAGCGCCGCTTCAAACAGGCCTGGCGCGAGGGCGAGACCCTGAATGCCAGCATCGGCCAGGGCTATGTGCTGGCCAACCCGCTGCAGCTGGCGGTGATGACCGCACGGCTGGCCAGCGGCCGGGCGGTGATGCCGCGCCTGATTGCCGATGGACCGGCGCCGGACTTCCCCTCGCTCGGCATTCCACAGGCGCATCTCGACATCGTGCGGGCCGGCATGGTGGGGGTGGTCAACGCCGGCTATGGCACGGCACGCGCCGCCCGCAGCCCGGTGCCCGATGTGCTGTTCGCCGGCAAGACCGGCACCGCCCAGGTGCGGCGGATCAGCATGGCCGAACGGCGGCGCGGGGTGATCCGCAACGAGGCGCTGCCGTGGAAATACCGCGATCACGCGCTGTTCGTGGCCTTTGCCCCGGCCGCCGCCCCGCGCTATGCAGTTTCCGTGATCATCGAGCATGGCATCGCCGGTGGCCGCTATGCCGCCCCCATCGCCCGCGACGTGCTGTCGTTCCTGTTCGAACCGGAACGCGCGCTGGCGGTGCTGCCGGCGATCGAAGCCGATGCCGCCCGCCGCCGCGCCGAACGCCAGGTCAGCGAGACGGCCGCGGCGGTGGCCCGCGAGACCCGCCAGATGATGCCCAGCTGGCTCAACATCGAGATCGCGCCTCCCAGCTTCGAGATCGCTGACCCCAGCGCCCCGCAGCCCCCGCGCGAGCCGGAATAATGGACCTGATCAACGGCCCCTGGGTGCGCGAACTGCGGCGGCTGCCGTGGGGCCTGGTGCTGATCGTGTCCGCCATCGCCAGCGTCGGCATGGTGGTGCTCTTTTCGGCCGGCGGCGGCGCACTCGATCCCTGGGCCCTGAAGCACGGCGTGCGCTTTGCCGTGTTCCTGGTGGCCGCGCTGCTGCTGGCCATGGTGCCGCCCGAACGCTGGCTGGCGCTGGCCTGGCCGATCTATGGCGTGCTGATGCTGGCGCTGGTGGGCGTGGAGCTGGTTGGCGCCGTGAAGGGCGGCAGCCAGCGCTGGCTCAATCTTGGCTTCATGGAGTTCCAGCCTTCCGAGATGATGAAGCTGGGCATCGTGCTGGTGATGGCGCGCTATTATCACTTCGTGCCCAAGGGCTATGAAAGCCGGCCGCGCGTGCTGCTGCCGGCGCTGGCGATCATTGCGGCGCCGGTGGGGCTGGTGATGCTGCAGCCTGATCTGGGCACTGCGCTCTCCATCCTGTTCGGCGGCATCGTGGTGATGTTCCTGGCTGGCGTGCGGCTTTGGCTGTTCGGCGTGGCGGGCGGCGCGGTGGCGGCGCTGCTGCCCATCGCCTGGACCTTCCTGCACGATTATCAGAAGCGCCGCGTGCTGATCTTCCTCGATCCCGAAAGCGATCCGCGCGGCGCCGGCTATCACATCACGCAAAGCAAGATCGCCATCGGATCGGGCGGCCTTTCGGGCAAGGGCTTCCTCAATGGCACGCAAAGCCATCTCGATTATCTGCCCGAACTGCACACCGATTTTGCCTTTGCCACAATGGCCGAGGAATGGGGCCTGCTGGGCGGCCTGCTGGTGATCGGCCTCTATGGCCTGGTGCTGGCCTGGGGTATCCGCACGGCAATGCGGGCACCCAGCCAGTTTCAGCGGCTGCTCAGCCTGGGGCTGATTTCCACGCTGTTCTTCTATCTGGCGATCAACATGATGATGGTGATGGGCCTGGCCCCCGTGGTAGGCATCCCGCTGCCGCTGATCAGCTGGGGCGGCTCGGCGATGCTGACGGTGATGATCCTGCTGGGCCTGGTGATGGGCGTCTCGCGCGCCAATCGGCGACCTGCCTGGTAGGCCTAGCAGCTCCGGTGCCAAAAAAGCGGTTTACAACCCCCCCTCCCCCTTGCTAATCGCGCGCTCCCGATGGCAGCCCCCGTGGCAGCCCGGGATGCCCGCAACGGCATAGTGGACGCATAGCTCAGTCGGTAGAGCAGCTGACTCTTAATCAGCGGGTCCTAGGTTCGAGCCCTAGTGCGTCCACCATTTTTTCAATGACTTAGATGCGAAACTTTGCCCCCACTTACATGCGGGGTACCAATTGGGCACCAGAAATCATCCCTAGCCTAAACGCCACCTGTTCCCATTGCACGTTCGGCAGCTACCGCGCCATCTGCCTCCGCTGGAAGATTGTGGGACGGTCAATGGTTGGGTTGGCTCACTGATCAGGATGACCACACCCCTGACTCATTAGGACGGGTGATTGGGCGTTAGCACGTCCACTTTTTCGACCATTAGGCTCCCCAAGTCGGCGTTTTGCAGCTAAGGCTTACGATGCGAATTGTAGGGCAAAGGATATCCTGCATGGGTTTGAAGGGGATGGCTTGAGCGGCGTTCTTGCAGAAGGCGGTGATGCTACCCGGGTTCGGCTGCTCGAAGAGCGCCGCAGCATTGGTGCATTCTACACTCCTGAGCCATTAAGTCAGATTCTCGCTGACTGGGCTATTCGTTCGCCTATGGATTTTGTTCTCGAACCAAGTTTCGGCGGATGTGGATTTTTGCAATGCGCACAACGCCGTCTCGTTGAACTTAGGTGCGTCGAGCCGCGAAATCAAATCTATGGTTGTGACATTGACCCTATAGCCTTCGATTATCTCGCGAATGTGTTTCAGGCCCCGGTCGATCTGGGTCGTTTCTCGCAGAGAGATTTTCTTGAGGTTTCGCCGGGCGGCGAGTGGCCGGAAACCTTCTCAGTGGTGCTCGCAAATCCGCCCTATATCCCGTATCAGGAGCTTGGAACTGAACGGAGGCGGGTTCTCAGCTCCACAAAGTGGATGATTGATGGCGTTGCCGGGCGGGCAAGCCTCTGGGCATATTTTCTGACTCACTCGCTATCCTTTCTTGCTAAAGACGGGCGTATGGCCTGGGTGCTGCCCGGTGCATTCCTACAGGCAGATTATGCAAAGCCGATCCGCACATTCTTGGCTGGTGCCTTCAACCGTGTGGCCGCTATCGTCATTCGCGAGCGGATCTTCCTCGACGTTGGCGCGGATGAGGAAACGGTCATCTTGCTTGCAGATGGCTATCAAGCTTCACCGGCAGGCCACATCGAATTGGGTCAGGTCGAGACGCTGGACGATCTACGACAGCTCATGGCAGAATGGGACAAAGGGAGGTGGGCAGGGAGGATATCCGACCTCCGCCCCGCCGCGCTTAGTCTTTCGCAAGGCGTGGGCGATATCTTGGCCCGTATGGAATGCCTCCCCGACTGTAAGTCTCTAGGAGACGTTGCCTCTGTCCAGATTGGTCTGGTCACAGGGGCCAATGAGTTCTTCGTTCTTGGTAATGATGGGCTGGAGGGGGCTGGACTTTTAGAAGAGGATTGCACCCCAATCCTCGCAAAATTCATTGCCGCGCCGGGTGTGTCATTTTCGCTCACTGACCATCGATCGTTCCTAGCGGCCGGCGGTAGAGGTTATCTCGTCGATAGTGACGGGCAATGCGGTAATGACCGCATTAGGGCATACCTTGAGACCTTTCCGCTCGAACGGCGCACGGAGACCAGCACCTTCAAAAAAAGAAAAATCTGGTCGAAGCCGGACGACGGACGGGTGCCGGATGCCTTTTTTCCTGTCATGCACCACTGGGGGCCAAGGCTGGTTCTGAACCCCTATGGGTTCACCAACACTAACACGATCCATCGGGTGTATTTCCCGGAAGCGGTGGACGATGTTTCCCGCAAACTGATAGCCATTTCCCTGCTGACTAGCTTTTCGCAGTTGTCCGCCGAGTTGGTTGGGCGGCGCTATGGCTCCGGCGTCCTCAAACATGAACCTAGAGAAGCCGAGAAAATCCGCATCCTGTTGCCGAAGCTCGGCCGGGCAGCGATCGAGAAGGCATTCAACGCTGTTGATCGAGACCTCAGGGCGAGCGATCGACAGAGAGCTATGAAACGTGCTGACAAGCTGGTTTTCGCTTCAATCAAGCTTGATGATCGCGAGGCGGTTTCTGCCGCGCTGAGCGGGGCGCTCGAGCATATTCGGCAGAACCGTCGTCCCCGGCGCGGTGCCTGAGCCCTGCGTCGGCCGAAGAGAATGAAGGGTGTATGAGCGGGGCTGGCGAGATATTGAACGCAGAGCAGATCAAGACTGCGATTGAAGAGGAACTCAAGAAGGCCTCCCCGGACTGGCATCGCATTGAGCAATGGAGCCGCGCGCGCGTAGAGTCCGACCCGGACAATGTTCGTTTTACGGTCGATGCCGGCCATATCCAGCGCCTTGGTGCGGAGCTGGTGGGCAAGCAGGACACTGCTTTGTCCGAACTCATCAAAAATGCTTACGATGCCGACGCCACGAAAGTGGTGCTGACCTTTACCGATTACCAGCGGCCAGGAGGCACATTGGTAATCGAGGATGATGGTTCAGGCATGCAGGATGAGGTGATCCGTTCGTCCTGGATGCGCATCTCGACGGCTTCGAAGGTCGATCAGCCTCTGTCTCCCCTCTATCGCCGTGTTCGGGCGGGCAGAAAGGGGATCGGTCGCTTCTCGGTTCAGAGGCTTGGAAAATGGCTATACTTGGAAACACGGCCAAGAGGAGCAACCACGGGCTTTCGTGTCCGATTTAGCTGGGACGTGGAATTTCGGCCGGGCCGAGATCTTAATGAAGTTTTCAGCCAGATAGAGCGCTTCGAAAAGCCGGCCGATGAATGCGGTACGACTCTCAAGATCGTCGATTTGAGGGACGGCTGGAGCGAAGCGGCTCTGGCCAAGGTGTGGCGATCGGTGCTCTTGCTTCAGCCTCCGTTTCCGATCGCTCACGCAGAGCCGGCTTCTGAGCAACAATCGTCAGTAGACCCTGGGTTTGCGGTAAGTATAAATGGGATCAGTCGTGATGCCAAACGTTCTGAATATTCCATCGAGACCAGTTTCCTAGCGCAGGCTTTCGCGACGATTTCGGCGTCGATCGAAGGGGATGGCCGCGCCACGGTTCGCGTCGTCTCGCCCAAGAGCAATCTGGATGACAGTCAGGAGTTCGACAAAAAATTTCTCGTCACTGGCCCAGTGTCGCTGAGCGCTTCATACTTCATATACCACCCCAGGACCTTGTCGGGAATGAATATGGCATCGGCAGCGGAACTAGGCCGCTTGTTCGGTGGCATCAGGATTTATCGTAATGGCTTCCGGGTGCTGCCTTACGGCGAGGCAGCGGACGACTGGCTGGAACTAGACAAAGATGTGTCTCGACGTGACCTTCTTGTTCCAGCCAACAACCGGAACTTCTTCGGCCATGTTGAGCTGAGCACGGATATCAATCCGCTCTTCGAGGAAACCAGCAGTCGCGAGGGACTGCTAGAAAACGAAGCCTATACCGAACTGAAGCAATTTGTTCGCGATGCCGTCGAATGGGCAGCCAAGCGGGTTGCCGCTGCGCGCAACCGTAAACAGGATGCAGGCCAGCGCGACTTCACACCTGAGCTCCGTCGCCCTTCTGAATATATTCGAACCGTTCGCGAAAACATGGGTTTATCCGCATCTTCGAGCCCGGATGCTGTGCAAACCGACCTTGTCTTGGCGAAGGCCGAGGCAATTGCTACAGAGTTTGAGCAGCGGGTGGAGGAACAGCGCGCTGCTTCGCTAGAATATGAAGAGATGCTCCGGCTGCTCGCGTCTCTGGGTTTATCGATCAGTGTATTCGGACATGAGGTGAAAGGCGCCCGCGACGCCCTGCGGGCACGTCTAGATTTGCTGGAAGATGCGATCGAAACTGTTCCCGATGCGCAGCAAAAGGCTGCTTTGGAACGGCAATTCGCCCAACTGAGGCTCGGATCGGACCGCATTTTTGATATCGGCGGCTACATTTCAGGCTTGATGTCGAAGACAGAGAGCCGGCAGCTTCGCCCTCTTTCGGTAAGCGGCGCTTTGCAGCGTTTCGCGACTCAGTTTACTGTGTATATGAATCGGCAGAATGTGGAGTTCGAGGTGGACGTCGATCCTCCCACATTGCGAACCACGCCGATGCACGGAAGCGAACTGGATTCTGTTCTTCTCAATTTCCTGACCAATTCGATCAAGTCTATGCGCAATGCCCGCGTGAAGGACCGCAAGGTCCGCATGGACGCGAGACCAGATGGACGATTTGTCGTCATCGGTTTCGAGGACAGTGGCCCCGGCATAGCACCGGCGGACCGAGATCGGGTTTTTGATGCGTTTTTCACTACCACTATGGCTGCGGACGATGACGGGGTTGCGGGCCCAGGAACTGGCCTCGGCCTTAAGATCGTGAGCGACATTGCAACAAGCTATGGCGGCAGCGTGTCTGTCGAAGAAGCATCGCCTGGATATGGTTGTCGCTTTGAGTTTCGAGTTCTGGCGTTGGAGGAATATACGTGACGTACAAGGGCATATTCGTAGACGATGCCGACCTCGTATACGCTGAAACGCTTACTACACCTGACAAGCTCGTATTTCAGCCGGAGGGCGTTGGCGAGGTTGCCGTTCTAGCACGCAAGATTATGGACGAAGCGCCGATAATCGTTGCCCTCGATTATCGGCTCGACCACCAACCTGCCGGTTTGGCGGCGGATCAAACCTATAAGGGCAGCGCTCTCGCCCAGCACCTACGTGATGCTTCCATCGAGCATCCCGATCAAGATTTTGCTTTGATATTGGTATCCGCCGAGAGAAATATAAAAACGCTCTTTCGACCTGACAAGACAGCACACGATCTTTTCGACCGCGTGTATGTGAAAGAAGATATCAACAATAGGCGTACAGAAATCCGTCAAGAGCTTCTTAGCCTGTGCAAGGGCTACGAAAAACTCCGTGCAGTTGGCAACAGGTACGATATCATTGACTTGATGGCCGGCACTGATGAGGATCGGCCGCACGTCGATGCTCAGGAAATTCGTACCAAATTGGCCGACGCAGCTGCGCCCCACGTAGCGGCCCGCATCCTGTTCAACCTCATCGATCGCCCTGGTCCACTGCTCGCTACCGAATATGCGTGCGCCTATCTTGGTATAGACCCGGGGGACGGGCAGATCATCACAGAGGTCATGCGCGACGCGGGCATCGCATATGACGGCGTCTTTAGCGATGCGTGGCCGCGCTGGTGGGCTCATCGGCTTGAAAGCTGGGCGCAGGGCATATTCAAGCGCCGCGCAACTGGCTTACCCTCTTCAGATCGGGCACGATTGTTGTCCGAAAGCACCGGCAAGGCATTTGCACCCGCTAGGTCGCCCTGGAACGAATCACCTGATGAACTGATTTCCTTCGCCTGTGCCTCCTGTGGCCGGGGTGCGGAGCTTCGGCATTCAGTGGCAGCATTCGAACCGAGCCAGCCCCGTTACCTTTCGCGCCGCCGCATCTGCTGGGACTGCATACAGACCGATAAATATGAGACAGCAGAACCGCCGCTCTCGATCGACGACGCCGACACGCGACTGGCCGAAGAAGTCAAAAGGCGCCAGAGGAACACCGATCAGGCGGGCGGCGCGGTTGCATGATCATCTCGGCTGCGGAAGCTGGCGATGCGATGAGCGCCATCGCCGCGACACTGGAGCGGCACGGCATCGTCGAGCCAGAGGGATTTAGTGTTCTTTCCCGGTTGGCTGCTAACCTAAAATCAAGAAAGGGTGCCGTAGCCTGGTCGCTGGAAGTTGACCGCGGCGAGCCAATTCTTTTTCAGCGGACTACCGATGAAAGGAGCAGATGGGTAAAACCTCGCATTGTCGCCAAAGGAATTGAGATAGAACAGGGTGACGGGAAAACCTTACCCTTCAGGGCATTGGACATCGCGCTTGAGATCTATGACGATGCAAGCGAGCCGTTGTCACGCTGGCATTTGGACTTGGCAAACAAGACAGACGGAGTTCCGCAGTCTGGACCCCTTACTCATCTCCAGTTCGGAGGACATCATCATGATGCCCGTGAAAAGGATCATCCGCTCAAAGTGCCTCGTTGGTGCCACCCTCCAATGGAGGTCGCGCTGCTTTGCGAGGTGGTCGCGGCCAATTTCTATGAAGAAGCATGGCTGGAACTTCGTGACGAACCCAACTGGTGTTCGGCGATTTCGCTCTACGAGCGGCTATGTTACAGGCACTATTTCGAATTAATGACCAAGAGTCTATCAATTAGCTCAAGTACCGCGCTAAGCAGCATGTGGGCTAGCACCTATGTATGACGACAAATGCAATGATTATCGAGATTATTTTCCGTATCGGAGAGAATAATCTACCAATAGACGCTGCATGTCGGTGTTTTAATCGGGGTGTATCTTCCTTCCCTTGGACGTCGATGCTATCCGCCCCCGCTTTTCTTTTCACACCTGATTCTTGCTGATCCGGGAGTTTGCAAACCGATAGCTCGACCCCCACGACATTTTGGCGGTGAGGCCATGCACACGCGTCGCACGCTTCTCGACCATAGGGTCATGAGTGCTTAGGGTTCCTATGGGCAGCCCAACCGACCATTCGGGGTTAATCCACCCCAGAATCGTGCGTGGCGGTTCCGGGATCTGTATGGGACTAATGGCGATTTCACTTAGTTTCACTCAATAGGCAGCTAGTAGGCCTGCCCCAAGCCACAGTATTTCGATGAAAGCCCTACCAGAGGCGCACAGGGCCGTCAGTCACAGCGCCACAGCTTGGTCCTGAGACGTAGCCGGTCTCGGTGTATTATCCGTCCAAGACGCAGGAGGATGTGATGGGTGGCATTGGATCTGGCGCGCGGCGTTCAACACGGATCGGCAACCTCGAAGACACGCTGGCGCTGGACATACGCGCCCTCAGGCGGCTGGGCGTCGTTTGTGCCGGCGAGTGCAGGTGCTCCACACTGCACTGGCCTGTCGGCGCTCCAGAGGCCTTCAGCGCGCGTCTGCGGGCCGATCTAAGCGACATGGAACGCGGCGGGGTGCTGATGGTGGCCGGCAACATGCCTGGTGGCGCCATCAACCAGAAAATCGCGATCGAGCTGGTGCCAGCGCCGCTCGGGGGTCACCGTTGCTATTTCATTTGCCCAGTCAACAGGCGGCGGTGCGAGGTTCTACACTACGCCCAGGGCCGGTTCGCTTCGCGCCAGGCCCAGCGGCTGGCATATGCGACTCAGGGCATGGATGCCATCGGCCGTGCTCGTCGCAAGGCCGCAAAGCTCAGGCAGCGCCTGAATGGCTTAGGCGGCCAGCCCCGTCCACGTGGGCGCACTAGGATCATAATCGCGGAGCGCCTGCACGAAGCGGAAGGCGCGGCGAGGATGCTGTACTTCGACCGCCTCAGCACCCTTGCGCGTCAGTCTGGTGCCCATCGGATGCCCGGCCGCAGCGATTGACGGGTCTTAGATTCGATAATCCTGCCGGTTGGCTTTGCGACAAGCCTCATTTTGTATCAGCGGGTCCTGCCGGCTTGCAAGCAATCCGAGGGTGGATTGCCACTCAACGGCGTCGGCAAAATCAGTGGGTCGAGCGTGCTGGTCAGCTTGGTGGGTTGTGCGCGCGGTATTCGGGGATGACCTGTAGCGCCTCATTTATGGCTCCCGGTGTGAAGCCAAAGCCGAGCACAAGCGTCCAAAGGATTTCATACAGAAACCCTAGCCGGTGCTCGGGATGGCTGTGCCAGCGCGCTTCGCAAGCACCCCAGGTCATGGAGTAAGCGTTGGCCGACGGGTCGAGATGTCGAAAGACCCTTATGGCCTCACGCTTAGGGCCGCGGCCGGCAGGCTGGCGCTCGTTAACTGCAATGATGGCGTTTGCGAGTTCAATATCCTTCATGTCAGCCCTCCAAATCCATTGGCGACGATCATGCAGGGATAACGTAAAGAGAAACCATAGGAGTTCTGGGATTTTGCCTGACATACCTTTCAAACCCATCTTATTGGAGCTGTCGGTCCAAACTGAAGGAGATGACCGGCATGACGACGACGAAAGCATCGGAGCCCAACATGGCTGAGGCCAAGGCGACCGATGGCAGCAAACCCGAAATGGTCACACTTGATCAGCTGGCCAGAGAGCTGAGGATGCCCCCGCGCGATGCCAGAATGCTACTGCGGTTGGCCGCGAAACAGACCAAGGTCTACCCTACCTTAGCCAAGGAGCATATTGCGCGGCAGCCGTGGCAGTGGAAACTTGGATCAAGGGCGCTGGATGAAGCTCGCAAGGCGCTTTCGTCGGCAGGATCCTGATGGAAAAAAGAAAGAGCGCCAAGCACACACATGTATGTGTTTGGCGCTCTTTGTATCATGATATGCTCCACTTGGCACCCGGACCTCGCCCGGATTTCACTCCAGCGATAACCTTTGCACGATCAATCGTGCGCTCGCTGAAGCCGGCCCGCGAAAGGCTAGCCATTGCTTCAGCTGCCTTCATGGGTCCAACGGCTAACAGCTCTGAAATCGCTTCAGCACAGATGGCCTCGGCCTTTTGCTTTTCATCGGCCTGAAGAAGTTGATCGGCGGTCTGATCCAGTTCCGCTAGCCATTTGATCGCTGGCATTGGTTGGCCAGGCCGCGCCTGAACCTCAAAGGTCAGCGATCTGCCAGGCGCAGACCAGTTCGCCTTTGCGTGCGCGAGCACCTTAGTGTTCGGATCAGATCGGTGCGGGAACACGATCAAACCTGAGCGAACAGCGGCGATGAAGTCCATCGAGCCTTGCCCCGCCTCGATTGCGAAAGCTGACCCACCTTTGCGCAAATGCCTAACGAGCAAAATGGCAATGTTCATTTCACGCGCTAGCAAAGCTAACGGCTGCATAAACCCACGCACCTCGGTCGCTCGATAGGTGTTCGTATCGTCTGCCATAAACGGCGGAAGCGGGTCGATGACGACCAACCTTGGCGTGTGGTCAATCAGCTCCTTGCGCAGCAAGGAGCGGCCGTAATCGTCCAGTTTATGCGGGTGGACCATGAAGCGTATCTTTTTGAGATTCGCGCCTTGGGATTCTAAGCGAGGGCGAAGTACCCGATCTGCATCGTCCTCGGGGGCCATGAACAACACTCTGCCTTTGGGCACGGTGTAGCGATCGGCAAAGAATCCGCCGCCGGTGACCGCAGCAGCAAGGTGCGTCGTAATCATTGACTTACCTTGGCCCGGATGTCCGTCGAGCATGGTCAGTGCGCCGCGAGGTATGAGCGGATCGACTAGGAACTCTGGTTCGCGGGCCTCGACCTCGTGCAAGTTCTGAAAATACTCCTCCTTCGTCTCGGCTCGAACGATTGCCCACGCATCTTTGAAGGTTGCGCTGAACTGACTCTCCTCAAGCGGCGGATCATTAATCTGCTGATCCTGTGCTTGCGCCATAGCGAATGCCTGATCCTTCGACATACCGCGTGCGCCCCACGCTGTGATTGAAGCTGAAAGCTCATGCAGGCGACTTGGGCCTTTGATCCGAAGGCGGAGCTTGTTTCTCTTAGCGATCATCGGACACACTCCCATCGCGCCCGGATACGGGAAATTTGCTCCTCGGCTTTGGCCAGATCGTTGCCCCACTTATCCGTGAAAAACGGGTTAACCAGAAGCACGGCAGCGATCTCCGCATCCTGTGCACCTGCCTCAAACAGGGACACCACAATCATATAGACTGCCCCAGACCGGTCGGCCCTAGTTACGCGGGCAGCCGTCATAAGCGTGCCTGCCTGAAGCCCGATCTTGCGGCGATAACGGCGCATAATTTCGCTAGGATCGAGCGCATCAATCTGGAGGCTCTTTGCCTCTAAAACACGGCCTTTCGCTCCAGCCGATAGGATCGATGGCGAGAGCTTCTGCGGACGAAGGTTGCAGACCTGAAGTGTGACGATCGGCTTTCGATACTGCGGCTTATGGTTGATCGTTCCTGGGAGCCGAAGCATTTTGGTAATCGACCAGCCGCCCTTATCGCCCCCATCCTTTGCCCAGATATTGCGTGAGACCTGCTCGGCAATTTCTCCAGACATCAGATCACGCCACAGCCAGAGCCCCTGAAACCGCCCCGGTGAAGTCTCCCACAGGATATTCGGTTGAGGATCGTAAATGTCGGGATCTGCACCATCGATGTCACACCAAGCAAAGCGGCTTGGAAGGGCGAGCGCCGCTCGCCGATAGGGCTCAGCGAAAGCGTTCGGACAAAAATAGATGTCGAACTGATCCGCAGGGTACTCGTCGACAATGGCGGCAAGCTTTGCCTTTCTGTCGCCTTTGATCGGATGATCGCGCCAATCGTCACCGCGGCGTGTGCCAACGAACGTGAAGGCTCGCGGATCATAGTCCCAAATGTCTACCAGAAAACGAAGTGCGGCCTTCGTCACAGCTGGGTTCGTTTGGCCAATCGTCAGCGCTTCGTAACGGGGCGACATCATTGTCCCGCCTCCCGCTCAGCCGCGAGCCGATCAATGTGCTGTTGAATTTCTGAAGCCAGCCAAGCCACCGAGTGCGCACCAATACGAACTCGCTTCGGAAACTTGCCAGCTGCTTCCAGCCTCAACAAAGTTGATGGCGAAATATTGATACCAAGCCGTGGCAAGTCACCCCGGACCGGTAGCAGTTTATTCGACGGTAGTGCCGTCATGTTGGGTTCCTTTCATTGTCGTGATCGACGGCAATGAAATATTCCCAAGTGACGAAGAGATTCTATAGAGGCGATGGCACGACAAAACCGCACTTCGGTTCAAATGTGCAAACCCCCATCAATACGGAAAGTGTATCTCGCTGCGAATGAGCCGATCGAGATTATCCTTCTTGCCCAGAATCTTAAAATAAATCAGTTGTATGGCATCAACATAGACGCCCGCGCGGCGCTGGTGCTCGGAGTCGTAGACACCACGGCTCGGCTTCACCTGTGGGCAGTGTTTCCGCATTAGTCTGGCGATCGATGCGAACACCTCCGCCCGCAGCTCCTGGCTATGTCCGGCATCCTCACCTTGCTGGCCACGAAGCGAATCCCGAAGCCGATTCGCCTCCGAAAGCAGTGCATGAAGCTCGCTGGCCAGACGACTTTGGTCCCGGAACTCCGGCACAGCCAATGGATAGGGCCAGGTTGAGAACATAGGCCGCTTCTCATCCGAGATCGCCAGCAGCAGCCGACTTGCGGGGTTGATGACGTTGGCTTCGAGCCAGTCTGCCCGCTTGGTCAGCGACATGTCGAAGGGCGCTCCCGGCAGATCGCACGGAAGGTTGGCAACCACGGCAAGGTAATGCGCGCAGGTCTCGATCAAATCCGCCTGAAATGCCGGACTCATGTCCTCGACCTTGATCCGAATGATCTTGGCCAACTCCGACATCGCGCTATCGTCAAACAGCGCTGCCGCTTCTGCCGTAAAGTTCCTCAAGAACCCGCCCCCAATTGTCCAATGCGGCGCGCTTCTCAGCATCGTAGCCGTAGCGATTATATACCGCCGCAACGCCTGAGATCGTCCCCGAAATATGGTTTATCACCTTCTCGACGACATGGGGCGCGACGCCGGCCCTTGCCATGCCCGAGGCCGCTGTTCGCCTGAGATCGTGTAGACGCCAACCGGATGTGTTCGAGCCCTCGGAAAGGCGACGGAGCATCTTCGAGAAACCACTGACAGGCGAATGCTTTGTTGTGGTGAAGACATAATCGCAGTCGAGGAAGCGAGGCACTTCGTCCAGAAACTTCAGGGCAAAGGCGCTGAGCGGCACCACCTGAGGTTTGCCGTTCTTGGACCGTTCGGCGGGGATAACCCATTGCTTGGCATTGAGATCGACTTCGGTCCAGCGCATCTCGGCAAGCTCGCCTCGGCGCTGTGCAGTCGCCAACAGGATCGGTACGAACTGGCGGAATGGGTAAACGTCATTGCGGCACGCCCGGAGCAGCCGAACGATCTCCTCATCATCCAACACCCGCTCGCGCGACTCTTCCTTGGTTGGCGCCTTCAGCCCAGCGATCGGGCTGATCTCGACAATGCCGCGCTCAACGCACCAGTTGAACAGCTTCCGAACGTTGGCGAGGATGCGGTTGGCTTAGTAGGCCGAGCCACGTGCGATAGCGCCATCCATGATTTCCAGTACGTCGAAGCGCTTGATGTCCCGGATGTCGCGCTGTCCAAAGGTGCCCACAAACTCGCGCTCCAAAATCCGCTCAGCCTCGCGCCAGCTCTTATTGCGCGCTTGGGCATGGAGGCGAACAAACTCCCGGCAGACAGACTCAACCTTCATGTCGGGGCTGCGGCGGCGCTTGGTGGGATCAATACCCTCATCGACCTGCCGGAGCATATCGATCGCCTTCTCGCGTGCTGTCGCAAGTGTGATGCGTGGATATACGCCGAGCTTCATGCGCTTTTGAGCAAGGCCGTTTCGAAACTTAACCGAGAAAACCTTCTGCCCCTGTGGAGAAACCCGCACGCTCAATCCGGGGCAATGCATATCATGAACCTCATAGCGCTTCGCTTCAGGTTTCAAGGCTTCAAGTGTCTTATTGGTCAGTGCTTTCTGCATGTGTCATCCTTTCGAATGACACTTCAATAATCACGGAGATCGGCCGACCTCAAAGAAATTCCTAGGCACTGGAAGGCATGCTTCAGGAAAGTGCAAAATGACGTGCTTTGGCTGTGCCTCCCCCCGGCAGGTTGGTTCGACACTTCCCTTCGATGCTCGAATCAGATGGCGCGACGGAGTTTCTAGATTTTTCAGTCTAACGCACTTGCGTGTCTATTGGCCACGCGTGGCAGCCTTCAATGCGAAACGCTCGGCGCGATCCCGTATCGTGTTCGTCAGCGCGGCTGTCTGCCCACGATCGATTAGCCCTGGCACATCCAGGTCGCGGCCAATGGCGTCTGTGACGGCGCTTGAGAGCTCAACGATACGACGCCGCACGAAGGGTGCCGCTACACCGACGTCGCTAGCGAAGCGCTCAATATGCCTGGCGTCGAGCTGTTCAAGCGTTTGGGCCCCGCCAAATGTCATTGCCAGTCGCGGGTATAACTCCGGCCACATGACTGTGGCCACCAGATCATAGAGCGGAGCGAGCACGATCGGATCGCCGTTCCCTACCTGCCTCAGCAGGCTGAAATTTTTCGCATGGGCGTCTGCATTGCCGATGATGACATTGAAGACCGCCGCATCAACCAGCTTGAGGACCTCGAGTGCTGGGCGTGCCGCCGCGTCACGCAGCAGAGCAAAGCAATCCCGAAAGACCGGCCCGCCTTCTGCTGCGTACTTGCGATTGGACGGCACCCCCAGGGCCTGCGCAAAATCCTCCTGATGAAGTCGGCGAATGCTTTCGCCGTCTGGTATCCGATCATAGCGGGTGACCAGCAAATATGGCCGCCCGTTGACCTGCCGCCATTCCGCCTCAACAGCATCAAGCCCAACGGCGCGCGCTAGGGCGAGGCAGAAGGCTTCATTGGCGGCGAGGCCGGGGAATCGGTCTGGCTCTGGCTTGATCAAGTGTGTTGAGGGCTGACCCGGCAAGGGAACGGCAATCTGGTCACCAACGAGCACCACAGGCAGCTTGGACTGGGCACCGGCAAGGCTGAGACGCGCGCCCCCTTCCCCTGCAAGCATCGGCACACGCGGCAGGCGTTCGATCAGGCCTGTTAGGGCTGCGTCATTCAATGGCTCAGGCATGCCAGCCGCAGCCTTCGGTGGAACTTCGCCGATTGGCAGGAAGGCAAGCGCGCCGGCAACGTCGCCGCCCAAAGCTGCCAGCAATCGAAATGGATTGTCGGGAGAGACGCCGAGCGCTCGTGCAATTGCTGTGCGCTGCCCCTCCTCAGGAAGCAGGCCGCCGAAGACTGCCTTGCAAATGGCATCATCATATTGCGCTTCACGCTTTGGCATCGCGCGCGACAAATCTGCGGCGTTAGGATCAGCTAGCCAATCCGGCGCATAGACAAAGTGCATCGCGCCACCCCGATCGATCGAGAGCGTCCCGGCACTTCGGTCGTCCCACCACACATCAAGGCTATCGAGGATCTGCCCGTTCATTGTGGTCGCCGAATATCAAGCGAACAACCGAGCGCTGCGAGCACGGCTAGCACCCGGCCAAGTTGGACCGTGGGCTTGCCTCGCTCGAGGTCGACTAGGAAGCGCACGCCAACGCCACTAGCGGCCGCAAGCTCTGCTTGACGTAGACCGAGGGCTTTGCGTTCCTCGCGAACGATCTTCCCTATTGAAGCGACATCGAGCATGATATTTTCCCGATCGGGACATTACGCATGTTTCTGCTCGATTGCAATGCAATTATTCCCGATCGGTAAAATAGGAAACGTGATCGAGCAAGAAGGGTTCGAATTTTACCGATCGGGAATTTGCAGGAAAGTTGGGGCCAACCCCTATGATGGCTATGTGTGCACTGCGCCTAAGTCAGCGCTCACAGCCATTGTGGGCATTTTCCTGACTGAGACTGAAACAAGCGATATGAGGATTATACGAGGGCGATTGATCGCAAGCCGCCCTTCCCGCCTTCAATCCGATACCCAGAAAATCGCCGGTCTACCCCGTGGGTATCAAGGGGGTCCTAGGCGCCTGCGGTTGCGTGACAGAGCGTGAGACAGCCTGCGGAAGCCTGACGGGCTAAAGACACGACCGATCAGAATCTTGTGGACAGCATGACGCGATATGAAGTAGAATAATCTCGTTAGAAATCAAACTCTTAATCAGCGGGTCCTAGGTTCGAGCCCTAGTGCGTCCACCATTTGCCGACGATGCCTGACATCGCCACCGAGGGGCGGACGATCAGACCGGCACGGTGAAATGCTTGCCGGCGAACACCGCTTGCCAGCTTTCGATCTCGGCCACCACGGCAGCATCGGCAGCGCGGGCGAGATCGGCGACATTGGCATAATCGAGCAGCGCATCAGGCCCGGCCAGCAGCAGTCGGGCTCGCCTGTGGATGGCATCCAACCGCTCCGCCGAGACCTGGCTGATCGCGCCGAACCGATCGAAATCGCCAAAATAGTGAATGCCGGCCACGGCGCCGCCAAAGGTCGGGAACAGCACGCCCAGGAAGGTGAAGGGCTTGGCCAGGGCGCCCGGCAGGCCTTCGGGCAGCACGCCCAGTGCCGCACCGGCCGCCAGCCCCAGCCAGACGGTCACCGACACGAAGGCGAGGAAAAACAACAGGCCCGACAGGCGTTCGAGCCGGTGATGCACCCGGAGCAGGCGTTCCGCCTTGGCCCGGTGATAATCCCGCTGGCTGCTGACATGATGATCGAGCAAAGCCTCGAGCACGGCAAGCAGATAGGCGCGGCTCACCACCACGCGCGGCAGCCCGGCCTCGCGCATCGCATGCCGGGCATGATGTTCGGGCCAGGCATCACCGCTCGCGCCGCCGGTACCGGCGCGGGGCCAGCGCCCCGGCGGCCGCGCCGCGCCCAGCGCCATCAGGATCGGGGCATGGCGCAGATATTCGGCCGCCCGGCGGGTTTCGAACCAGCGATCATGCCAGTGCCCGCGCCGGCCGAGCTGGATCACGACCAGGATGGTCAGCAGCAGCACGAATTCCACGAGGGCAAACAGCCATTTCTGGCCATCGAGCTTCAAGGGCAGATAGAGTATGCCCAGCACCACCGCGAGGCCGGAAGCGACGAAATTGCCCACCATGCCGCCGCGATAGAGATCGGAAAGCCGCGTGGCGATGCCGTCGGCCCAGGCCAGCCGCTCCAGCACCGCGCGCAGCACGCGCCCGCCGAACTGGGCATCGCCGCCCGGCAGTGCCGCCAGCGCCGCCAGCAGCGGCGCCCCGCTGCCAGCCGCCACCGCTGCCGGCGGTTCATAGCGCTGGGTGAGCGGACGCCACGGCTGGGCATCGCCGCTGAACAATGCCTCCACCCGGCGATAATGGTGGAACAGCGGATTGGACGCGCTGCGCCACTGGTCGCTGGCCAAAGCTGCCGCGCCGCCGTCGCCGCCGGGATCAAGCGCCTGCGTGATGGCGGCTTCCAGCAGCGCCTCGCGCGTGCTGCCGTGATCGGGCAGGCCAAGGGCTTCCAGGCTGCGCAGCACCCGCCAGTCTTCGGGGTTCGCCGGATCGATCAGGACCACGCTGGCCCCGGCATCCAGTGCCGCTGCAATGGTGTGGCCGGTGCCGCCCAGCGCGTCGCGGGACTGGCCGTCCCAGATGCCGATCAGGATATCGGACTGTTCGATCAGGATGCGCCCGGCCAGCGCGACGCGCTGCGACAGCAGGGAAGTGAAGCGCTGCACCGCCTCCACGTCACCGGGTTGATCGAGCATGGCATGATAGAGGCAGGCCACGCGTTCATCGGCGTCGGCGAGTTCGAACAGATGGGCCGCGGCCGCCAGGGTACGGATCGCCGCTGCGCGCGCCGCCAGCGCGCTATCCGCCGGCACGCCGCCGGCCGCCAGCAACCGCGCCTCGATGGCGGTTCTGGGATGGGCGTTGATCGCCACGTTGAGCCCCAGGCCAAAGGGCAGCGGCGCCACCAGCTGCCAGCCGCGTGCCAGCGCGGCGCGCGCTGCCAGCTGATCGCTGCCTTCGGCCAAAAGGCTGTGCAGCCGGATTGATGCCGGCCCCGCCGCGCCGCTGGCGCGCGCCGCCACATGGCGATCTGCCAGGGCGGCAATGCGATCGAACAGCGCCGCCACCACTGCCTCCACACCGGCGCTGTTGGCTGCATAGGCAGGATTATTCTCGCGATGGCCGGTGACGCCAAGCGAAAGGATCGGTCGCGGCAGCGGCGGGGCTGCGGCGACGGATGCGGCAGCGACAGGCATTTCGGGGCTTCCGCTGGCGCCGGCAGTCGTCATGCGCGGCAGATTGAGCGAGTGGCCTGCAAAGGCAACCGGAAATTCACGCACCTGGCCGGATCAGCCGGATCACGGCCTGATCGCCGGGCTCAGCGATCCTCCACCGGCGGCTGGTGCAGCCAGGCAGCATGTTTGGGGGCCTTCTTCGTCTGTGCCCATTCTGCCAGCATCAGCGGCGCCACCGTCTTCAGCTCGGCATGTTGTTCGGCGCTGCCGATGTTGCAGGCCAGTTCCAGCCGATGGCCGTTGGGATCGAAGAAATAGATCGACTTGAAGATGCCATGCCAGGTCGGGCCCAGCACATCGATGCCCAGCGCTTCCAGATGCGCCTTGGCGGCGAGCAGTTCGGCCTCGCTTTCCACTTCGAACGCCAAGTGCTGCACCCAGGCCGGGGTGTTGGGATCCTTGCCCATCTCCGGCTGGTTGGGCAGCTCGAAGAAGGCCAGCACATTGCCGCCGCCGCAATCGAGGAAGACGTGCATATAGGGATCATAGGCGCCGGTGGAGGGCACATGATCCTCGGCGAAGGCGGTGGTGTAGGTCATGCCCAGCACGCGTTCATACCAGGCCACGGTTTCGGCGGCATCGCGGCAGCGATAGGCAACATGGTGGATGCGCTTGAGGCCGAAGGGCAGTTCAGGCCCGCTCATTGCGCCGGCTCCACGGCCAGCACGCCGCGCCGGATCTGGTCGCGCTCGATGCTTTCGAACAGCGCCTTGAAATTGCCCTCGCCAAAGCCCTCGTCGCCCTTCCTCTGGATGAACTCGAAGAACACCGGGCCGATCACGGTTTCGGAGAAGATCTGCAGCAGCAGGCGTTTCGGCCCCTGCGTTGTGCCATCCAGCAGGATGCCGCGCGCCATCAGTGCGTCCACTGGCTCGCCATGGCCAGGCAGGCGTTCGTCGAGCATCTCGTAATAGGTGGCCGGGGGCGGCGTCATGAAGCGCACGCCGGATGCCTTCAGCCGGTCCCACACCGTCACCAGATCATCGCAGGCAAAGGCGATATGCTGGATGCCCTCGCCATTGTAGGCGCGCAGGAACTCGTCGATCTGGCCGTTCCCGCCCTTGGCTTCCTCGTTGAGCGGGATGCGGATCTTGCCATCCGGCGCCGTCATCGCCTTGCTGGTGAGGCCGGTATACTCGCCCTTGATGTCGAAGAAGCGGATCTCGCGGAAGCCGGCGATGCGCTCATAGAAGGCCGCCCAGTGCGCCATGCGGCCGCCATAGACATTGTGGGTGAGATGATCGATGACCTTGAGGCCGGCGCCCACGGGATTGCGATCAACGCCGGGTTCATACACGAAATCAATGTCGTAGATCGAGAGATCATCGCCATAGCGATCGATCAGGTAGATGATCGAACCGCCGATGCCGCGAAAACCCGGCAGCCGCAGTTCCATCGGGCCGGTGCGGCTTTCCACCGGCTCGGCCCCGCGTTCCAGCGCCTCGGCATAAGCTCTGGCCGCATCCTTCACGCGCCAGCCCATGCCGCAGGCCGAAGGCCCGTGCTCGGCCGCGAAATACCAGGCCGGGCTGTGTTTCTCATAGTTGGCGATGAGGTTGATGCCGCCCTGCCGCCACAGCTGCACGTCCTTCGAGCGATGGCGGGCCACGGGGGCAAAGCCCATGGCGGCGAACACCGGCTCCAGCACGCCTTTCTCGGGCGCGCAGAACTCGATGAACTCGAAGCCATCAAGACCCAGCGGATTGTCGAACAGATCGGCCATGCGATCACCCTCTTCCCGGCAGCAGCGGACGCCCGCCCATCATAGCGCGCCTATGCCCCAGGGCGAAGCCATTCGGCAATGCAATCGCGCCATCCGCTCGCGGTGAGCGCCCGTTCTCGCTGCCCGGCATGCCGCTACCGTCTGGCCCGGTGCAAAAAGTGGCTTGCCTCCCGCTAGTTGGCGCGGCAAGTTCCGCGCCGGTTTAAGTGTGGGGGATGTTTGTGGGCGTTATCGAACGGTTCGGCAGCAAGCTGGCGCGAACCATGCAGGATCCGATCGAGCGTTTGTTCCGCAGCGTGGAGCATGGCCAGATGTCGCGCGGGGCGGTGCTGGATCATGTGCCGCTGCCGGCCGATCGCACCGGCGGGCTGGGCACCACCACCTATGCCGAATGGTGCTACACGATCGGCATCTTCCAGTCGCTGATCTTCCACAACCTGCCCAAGCGCCCGGTGCGCATGCTCGATGTCGGCTGCGGCGCCGGGCGGCTCTATCTCGCCGCCAAGCCCTATCTGACCGGTGATGACCGCTATCTGGGCATCGACGTGAACCCGGAGTTCGTCGCCCGCTGCCGCCGGCTCTACCCGGCCGCGAACGTGGAATTCCGCCACACCGAGGCGTCCAACGGCTATTATGCCGCCGGCGTGGAGCTCGGCCCCAAGCCCTGGCCGCTGGCCGACGGCGCCCACAATCTGGTCACCGCCCTTTCGGTGTGGACCCACCTGCGCGAGGAAGACTGGCGTTTCTACCTGCGCGAGGTGTCGCGCGTGCTGGCACCGGGCGGCCGCGCCATCATCAGCTTCTTCATAACCGATGATCTCTATCGGCCCGAGGCCAAGTCTTCGCGGACCAGCGATTTCTATCCGCAGCCCGAGAACAAGTGGATCTTCGACACCTCTGCCTATGGCTCTGCGCACTGGACCTGCCCATCCTGGGCCAGCGTGCCGGAAGTGGCCATCGCGGTGGACAAGCAGACGTTCGACGCCGAGGTGGCGGCCGCCGGCCTGACCGTCGATCGCTATCTGCCCGGCCAGTGGAAGGACCAGCCGGGCTTCTTCTTCCAGGACGTGGTGGTGTTCGCCAAGCCCTGAGGGCGCTGGTTCTGAGTGCCAGCGTTCAGAAGAACGCCTGCAACCCGGTCTGGGCGCGGCCCAGGATGAGGGCGTGCACGTCGTGCGTGCCTTCATAGGTGTTCACGGCTTCCAGGTTCATCACGTGGCGGATCACGCCATATTCATCGGAAATGCCGTTGCCGCCGTGCATGTCGCGGGCTTCGCGGGCGATGGCCAGCGCCTTGCCGCAATTGTTGCGTTTGAGCAGGGAGATGGCTTCGGGGGCCAGCCGCTTCTCGTCCATCAGCCGGCCGCCGGCCAGCGCCGCGGTGAGGCCCAGCGTGATCTCGGTCTGCATGTCGGCCAGCTTCTTCTGCACCAGCTGCGTCGCCGCCAGCGGTCGGCCGAACTGCTTGCGATCAAGCGTGTATTGCCGTGCCGCGTGCCAGCAGAACTCGGCGGCCCCCATCGCCCCCCAGGCAATGCCATAGCGGGCGTTGTTGAGGCAGCCGAACGGGCCGGCGAGCCCTTCCACGCCGCGCAGCAGCCGCTTTTCGGGCAGATGCACATCGGCCAGCACGATCTCGCCGGTCACCCCGGCGCGCAGGGAGAACTTGCCTTCGATCTTGGGCGTGCTGAACCCGGCGTCACCGCGCTCGACGATGAAGCCCCGGATCTTGTCGTCCTCGCACTTGGCCCACACCACCGCGACATCGGCGAGCGGTGAGTTGGTGATCCACATCTTGGCGCCATTCAGCACCCAGCCGCCGGCCACCTTCTTCGCCCGCGTCTTCATGCCCGCCGGATCGGAGCCCGCGTCCGGCTCGGTCAGGCCGAAACAGCCGATCAGTTCGCCCGAGGCCAGGCCGGGCAGATAGCGTTCACGCTGCGCTTCCGAGCCATAGGCCCAGATCGGATACATGACGAGGCTCGACTGCACGCTCATCGCCGAGCGATAGGCCGAATCCACCCGCTCCACCTCGCGGGCAATGAGGCCATAGCCGACATAGGACGCACCGGCGCAGCCATAGCCCTTGATGGTGGGCCCCAGCAGGCCAGCGGCGCCGAATTTCTGCATCGGGGCCGGATCGAAATTCTCGTGCCGGTTGGCGAGCTTCACCGCCGGCATCAGCTCGGCATCGCAGAAGGCGCGCGCCGCATCGCGGATCATCGCCTCCTCGTCGGTCAGCTGGCTGGCCAGCAGCAGCGGGTCCTGCCAGTCGAAGGCCGGCCACTTCTTCGCGTGATGCTGAATGTCGGTTGCGGCGGCGGTGGCCATGGCGAAACTCCTTTCCCACACTCTTAAGCCCGCCCGCCGCCGCCGCCAAGGCTTGCCAGCCGCGACAATCGGGTTCAGGCAAGGGGCCATGAAACTCGCCTCCCTGAAACACGGCCGCGATGGCCGGCTCGTTGTGGTCTCCGATGATCTGGCCTGGTGCGCGGCGCCGCCGCCGATGTATCCCACGCTGCAATCGGTGCTGGATGATTGGGATCGTGCCGCCCCGGTGCTGGAGGGGGTGGCGCTGTCGCTGTCCCACGATGCCGTGCCGCACGCACGCTTTCACGAACGCGATGCCGCCGCCCCCCTGCCCCGCGCCTATCAATGGGCCGATGGCTCGGCCTATGTGAACCATGTCGAGCTGGTGCGAAAGGCGCGCGGCGCCGAGCTGCCGGCCAGCTTCTGGCATGATCCGCTGATGTACCAGGGCGGCAGCGACCAGTTTCTTGCCCCCCGCGATCCCATCCCCTTCCACGATCCGGCCTGGGGCCTCGATCTGGAGGCCGAGGTGGTGGTGATCACCGGCGACGTGCCGCAGGGCGCCAACCGCGACGAGGCGCTCGCTGCCATCAGGCTGGTCGGACTGGTCAACGACATTTCCCTGCGCGGCCTCATCCCCGATGAACTGGCCAAGGGCTTCGGCTTCGTGCAATCGAAGCCGGCCAGCGCGCTGTCGCCCGTGCTGGTGACGCCGCAGGCGCTGGGGGAGCGCTGGCAGGATGGCAAGCTGATCGGCACGCTGCACATCGATGTGAACGGCCAGCCGTTCGGGCGGGTGGAAACCCACACCGACATGACCTTCGATTTCGGCACGCTGATCGCCCATCTGGCCAGGACCCGGAATATCGTGGCCGGCAGCATCATTGGATCGGGCACCGTCTCCAACCGCGATGCCACCGGCGGCCCCGGCAAGCCGGTGGCGCAGGGCGGGCGAGGCTATGCCTGCATCGCCGAGCAGCGCATGGTGGAAACCATCCTGTCGGGCGCACCAGCCACACCCTGGCTGGCGCCCGGTGACGTGGTGCGCATCGAGATGCTCGATGAAAAGCACCACAGTCTTTTCGGGGCGATTGAACAACAGGTGGCAAGCGCCTGATTCATCCATGATTGAGGCTTGGCTGCTAGAAGGCGGCTTGCTTGCCGGCGAATCGCGTAGAGAGTATCTGTCGGACAGAAACGTACGTCGCACCCGTTTAGGGACGCGGCGCAACAGGGCGGAAACGGGCGTAGATGGGCTCCAGGCTGCTGAAAGTCGTGCTGCTGCCGGCACTTGGCGCATCGGCCAGCCTGTCCGGCCCGGCGCTGGCCGTCGGCCCCGCCAGCCCGCAGGCCGCCGCCGAAGCCAGTGCCGCCGATCAGGCCTGGCTGGCCGGCCTGACTGCACGGCCGGTGACCGATCTTGCCGCCCGTCTGCGCAGCGCCATTGATGCGCTGCCGATCGTGAATGAAGGCCGCGAAGGCGTTGCCATTGCCGGCGCGCAGACCACCCAGGCGCGCAGCCGGCTGTTCCCGGTGCTGGGCGTCGATCTGCAGACCGCCGACACCGTGGCGCGCAGCTTCGAGCGGCCCGCCACCATCTTCGAAAGCCTGATCCCGCGTCGCCGCACCGATGCCATCGGCTCGATCAACCAGCTGCTGATCGACTGGGGCGCCACCTCGGCGCGCATCCGCGCCGGCCGGCTGGGCGAGGATGCCGCCGAGGCCAATCTGCAGCAGGCGCGGCTCGATGCTGCCGTGGCGCTCGTCGGTGCCTGGCACGAAGCCATCGCCGCGCGCCAGAGCGTGGCGCTGGGCGAGGCCCATGTGCAGCGGCTCGATCGCATTGCCGAAGGCGTGAAGGCGCGCACCGCCGCCGGGGCCGACAGCGCCGCGGACGAGGCGCGCGCGCTGGCCGCCGCCGCGCAAGGCCGTGCCCGGCTCGCCGAACTGAAGCGCCGCCACGCCGCCGCCCGCGCCCGGCTGGTCGAGCTGTTCGGCCCCAATCCGTCCGAGCCGGAGCGCGCCGCCCTGCCCGCCGATGATCCCACCGTGGTCGATCTGCCCGACGTGAAGGCCGCCCAGGCCGATGCCGACTCCCGCCGCCAGGCCGCCCGCGCTGCCGGTGCGGATCGCATGCCGCGCTTCGATGCCCGCGTGACCGGCAGCAGCTTTGATCTGCTCAACGCCGGCCGCCCGGATTATGATGTGCGCGCGCTGGTGACGATGACGGCGCGCTTTTCCACCGGGGGCGCCGAGGCGGCGCGGGTGGGCGAGCTCAATGCCGGCGCCCGGCGCGCCCGCTACCTCGCGCAGCGTGTCGCGCTCGAAAACGCCCGGGAGCTGGCCGAGGCCGAAGCCCAGGTCGCAGCGCTCGATGAAGCGCTGCCGGCACAGGCCCGCGCCTTCAACGATGCCATGCGCGCCCGCGATCTGTTCGGCGCGCGCTTTGCGGCGGCGCGCGGCACGCTGTTCGATCTGCTCACTGCCGAGCGCGAACAGTTCGAAGCCGGCCTGCAACTGGCCGAAGCCGAACTGCGCTTCGACGTGGCACGCTGGCTGCTGCTGGCGCGGCGCGGCACCCTGCTGGGAATAATCGACGGTAACAGCTCGTTCAGGGATCGATGATAAGGCAGATCCCATGAGAGACATTCTCACCCGCTGGGTTCCCGGCTGGCTCGCCGATGCCCTGCTGCAGCATCGCGGCACCTATTATCGCGCGGCGCTGGCGGCCCTGTTCACCAACATCTTCGCGCTGGCCTCCTCGCTGTTCTCGATGGTGGTCTACAACCGGATCGTGCCATCGGGCGCGACGGCCTCGCTGATCGCGCTGTCGGTCGGCATCGGCGTGGTGCTGGTCTTCGATTTCATCCTGCGCGTGCTGCGCGGCTGGTTTGTCGATGTCGCCGGCCGCGATGTCGATGCGGCCCTTGGCAATGCCATGTTCACCCGCCTGCTCGGCCTGCGGCTGGCGGATCGCCAGGGCTCGTCGGGCGCCTTTTCCGGCCTGCTGCGCGAACTGGAAACGGTGCGCGAAACCCTTGCCTCCACCACGCTGGTGGCGCTGGTCGATCTGCCCTTCACCCTGTTGTTCCTTGCCGTGATCGCGATGATCGGCGGGCCGCTGGTGCTGGTGCCGGTGCTGATGGTGCCGGTGGTGGTGCTGGCCAGCCTTGCCGTGCAGCCGGCGCTCGATCGGCTGGCGCGCGAGAACCTGGGCCAGGGCTTTTCCAAGCAGGGCATCGTGGTGGAAACCGTGGCGGGCCTCGAAACCGTGAAGGCCGGGCGGGCCGGGCCGATGCTGGAGGCGCGCTGGCGCCAGGCTGTGGCCGACAATGCCGGCAGCGCGCTGTCGAGCCGGCTGCTCTCCTCGGTCGCCATCAACGTCGCCGCCTCGGCGCAGACCATTGCCTATGTCGGCACCGTCATCCACGGCGTCTTCCTGATCGCCGATGGCAGCCTCACCTCGGGTGCGCTCATCGCCGCCTCGATCCTGTCGGGCCGGGTGGTGGCGCCGTTGGGCCAGGTGGCCGGCCTGCTCACCCGCCTGTCGGCCACCCGCGCCGCCATCGCGCGGCTCGATCAGTTCATGGCCAGCCCCGCCGAACCGGGCGCCAAGGCCAGCGTGCGGCGGCTGTGGCTGAAGGGCGGCATCGAATTTGCCGATGTCACCTTCCGCTATCCGGGCAAGGGCCTGCCGGCCTTGAATGGCGTGTCGCTGAAGATCATGCCGGGCGAGCGCGTGGGCATTATCGGCAAGGTGGGATCGGGCAAGTCCTCCATCGCGCGGCTGGCGCTTGGCCTCTATCAGCCCGATGCCGGGCAGGTGCTGATCGACGGGGCCGATCTGCGCCAGTTCCACCCCGATGATCTGCGCGGCAATGTCGGCGCCGTGCTGCAGGACGTGACGCTGTTTTCCGGCTCGATCCGCGACAACATCACGCTGGGCGCATCCAATGTGGATGATGCCGAGATGCTGCGTGTTGCCCGCCTGTCGGGCACCTACGACATCATCGGCGCGCTGGAAAACGGCTTCGATCTGATGCTGGCCGATCGCGGCGAGGGGCTTTCGGGCGGCCAGAAGCAGGGCATCGCCATTGCCCGCGCGCTGGCCGGCAAGCCGCCGGTGCTGATCATGGACGAGCCGACCAGCGCCATGGACAACCAGGCCGAAAGCCAGCTGATCGAGCGGCTCAAGGACGAACTGGTGGGCCGCACGCTGCTGCTGGTCACCCACCGCACCGCCATGCTGAAGCTGGTTGATCGGCTGGTGGTGATGGCGAACGGCAAGATCGTGGCCGATGGCCCGCGCGACATCGTGCTGCGCAGCCTTGCCGGGCAGGCGGCGGGCGGCGCCCCCGAACGCCCGGCACCGCAGCCTCCGACGGGCCCGGTCGGCTGGACCAGCCAGATGTGGGGCAAGTCGTGAGCCGGCTTTCGGATCGGCTGGAGGCGCTGCGGCTGAAGGAACAGGATTTCCCCAGCCTGCTGCTGTTCGCCATCGTCGCCTTCACGGTGATCATGTTGCTGTGGGCGACCATCGCCCGCCTTGATGTGACGATCACCGCGCAAGGCCGGCTGATCCCGGCCTCGCAGTTGCAGGTGCTGTCCAATCTCGAAGGCGGCACGCTGGCCGGCGCCTTGGTGCGACCGGGCCAGAAAGTGGCCAGGGGGCAGTTGCTGCTGAAGCTTGATCCGGTGCTGCGCGCATCCGATGCAGCGGCCGGCAAGGCCAATCTCGATGCCTTGAGCGCGCGGGCCGAGCGGCTGGCGGCCGAGGCCTCGGGCCGCACCGCCGCGCTCGATGGGCTGGGCGGCATCGATCCCACCATCCGCGCCAGCGAACAGGCGCTGGCCCGCACCGAAGCCAGCGCGCTGGCCGGCGAACGCGCGATGGCGCTGGCCCGCGCCGATCAGGCCCGTCGCAGCGTGGGCGAGGCCGAAGCCACCGTGCTGCAGAAGCGCGAGGCCCTGAGCCTGGCGCAGCGCGAGGAGGCGGTGATCCGGCCGCTGGTGCAGCAGGGTGCCGAACCGGCGCTCAGCCTTGATCGCGCCAGCAGCCAGCGCGCCCAGGCCCAGGCCGCGCTCACGGCGGCCGAAGCCGGCCTGCGCCGCGCCCAGGCGGCGTTGGCGGAAGCGACGCGCGGCGTGACCGCCGTTGATCTGAAGGCCCGCAACCGCGCCGCCGAGGCGCTCGCCACCACCCGCGCCGAGCTGGCCGCCCGCAGCGAGGCGCAGCCGGCCCTGGCCGACCGGTTGGCCCGCACCGAAGTGCGTGCACCCGTGGCCGGCATCGTCAGCCGGCTGCTGGTCACCACGCCGGGCGCTGCCGTCGCGCCGGGTGAGCCGCTGGTGGAACTGGTGCCCGCCGGCGACAAATTGCTGGTGGAAGCCAAGGTGTCCCCGGCCGATATCGGCTTCGTGCAGAAGGGCCAGAAGGCGCGGGTGCGCATCACCGCCTATGATTATGGCCTTTATGGCGCGCTGGATGGCGAGGTGCAGTCGGTGGCGCCCGATGCCGTGGTGGATGAACGCACCGGCAATGTGCATTTCCTGGTGCGCGTTGCGCTGAACAACGCCTGCTTCCCCACCAAGGCCGGCCCCTGCCTGCCGCTGGGCGCCGGCATGCTGGCCGAAGCCAATCTCTTGGGGCCGAAGCGCTCGGTGCTGTCCTACCTTTTGAGCCCGCTCACCCAGATTTCAGACAGCGCCTTCCGGGAGAAGTGAGGCCCTGAGGCCTCACCACAGCCGCGCGCCGTTGTCAGCCGAAGGCGTGCTGTTGCCGGTTGCAGGCGGCAGCGGCTTCCGTTCCAGCGCCGGCAGGCCAGCGGCCTTCAGCGCCACATTGGCCGCCGGCAGATCGGTGGCCAGCGCCGCTTCCAGCGCGCCCAGCTGCACGGCGAGCTGCGCCGACAGATCGGCGAACACGGCGCGCGTGCCATCGGTGGGCGGGGCGTCGGCGCTCTCGATCACACCGATCAGCGCCGCCAGCTTGTTGTTGAGCTTGATCGGATAGTTGAGCGGGTCCTGCCGGCTCTGGATCTTCACCTGGTGGATCTCGGCCTCGATCGCCGACAGCTTCGCCATCAGCGCCGTCACCTGCCGCAGCGGCCGCGGCAGCTTGTCGGCCTGCGCCCGGATGCCGCGCACCAGCAGCACGGCGTTGTTGGCCTCGCTCACCTTTGCCGTGACGGCCTGTGCCAGATCGAAGCGGGCCTTCAGATCGGCCGGACTGGCCGTGATGCGCGGATCGGCACTGATGGTAAAGGCCTGTTCCTGCACGGCGCCATCTGCAATCAGCCGCGCCTTGTACTGGCCCGGCAGGGCGAGCACGCCGCGATTGCCGGCGGCCCAGAAGATCATGCCATCAAAGCTGGTGTAGCCGGGATGCCGCATCGGCCAGACAAAGCGGTTCATGCCGGCCTTCATCGCCGCTGTCGGCGGCTTCGGCGGCCCGCCGCCTTCCTCGTCGTCACCACCGCCGGTGGCCGCATCGTCCTTCTTCGGCTCCTCGGCCTTGCCGTCGAAGCGCTGGATCAGGCGGCCTTCGGCGTTCAGTATCTCGATGGCCAGCGCCTTGGGCGCCGCGGCCAGGTGATAATCGATGGCCACGCCGGCATCGACACCGCGCACCGCCGGGGCCGGCGCAAACAGCCGCGTGTCGGGCGCCATGCCGGGGGAGACCTGGCGCAGCACGTCCACATTCTCCATCACCCAGAAGCCGCGGCCATGGGTGGCGATCACCAGATCGTGGGGGGTCACCGCCAGATCGGCCACCTGCACATCGGGCAGATTGGCCAGCAGCCGGTGCCAGGCCGCGCCGCCATCGAAGCTCACCCGCACGCCGCGCTCGGTGCCAAGATAGATGAGGCCGGGCCGGGCGAGATCCTCGCGGATGGAGCGCAGCATCTCGCCTGCCGGCAGGCCGGCAGTGATCGGCGTCCATGTCTTGCCGTAATCGGTCGTCTTGAAGCCGATGGCCGAGAAATCGTCCATCAGGAAGCGGTGTGCCACCACCCAGGCGGTGCCGGGACTGTGCGGGCTGTCCTCCACCGTGGTGATCTTGGCGAACTTCGGCATTGCCGGCGGGGTGATGTTGGCCCAGCTGGCGCCGCCATCACGGGTGATGTGCACCAGGCCATCATCGCTGCCGGCCCAGATCACGCCCTTCTCGCGGCGCGACGGCGCCAGCGCGAAGATGGTGGCATAGGTCTCGACGCCGGTCTGGTCGCGGGTGATCGGCCCGCCCGAAGGCCCCAGCGTCGCCGGATCATGGCGGGTGAGATCGGGGCTGATCTTCTCCCAGCTCTGCCCTTCGTTGCGGCTCTTCCAGACATGCTGGGAGGTCACATAGAGCGTGCCGGGATCGTGCGGATCAAACACGATCGGGAAGGTCCACTGGAAGCGCTCGGCAATGCCGCCGGCGCTGTAGCCCATCGGGTTGTCAGGCCGCACGTTGATGGCGCGGCTCTGGCCGGTCGCATGGTCATAGCGGGTGAGCAGGCCGCCATAGCTGCCGGCATAGAAGATGTTGGGATTCTTCGGATCGGGGGCGACATAGCCGCTCTCGCCGCCGCCCACCGCGATGCCATAGGCGCCACCCAGCACATTCTCATGCCGCCAGCCGGCCTTGGGCACGCAGATGGTGCTGTTGTCCTGCTGGCCGCCGCAGGCATACCAGGGCTGGTGGCTCGACAGCGCGAGGCGATAGATCTGCGCTGTGGAGAAATCCTGCCGGGTCCAGCTGGTGCCGCCATTCAGGCTCACATTGGCGCCGCCGTCGTTGGCCTGCACCATGCGGCTGTTGTTGTCGGCGGCGATCCACAGATCATGATTGTCGCCGTGCGGCACGCGGATGCGCTTGGGGAAGGTCTTGCCGCCATCATCGGAGCGGTGGAAGTTGACGTTCAGCACATAGACGCGATCCTTCTCCTTCGGATCGGCGACAATGCGCGTGTAATAGAAGGCGCGCTGGCGCAAATCGCGGCTTTCATTGCGCTTTTCCCAGCTCTTGCCGCCATCGTTGCTGGCATAGACGCCGCCCGCCGCCTCATGCTCGATGATGGCATAGACACGGTTGGAATCGACCGGCGAGACGCTCACGCCAATCTTGCCGAGCAGGCCATCCTTGGGCAGGCCCGGCGCGCGGCTGATCTCGGCCCAGCTGGTGCCGCCGTCCGTGCTCTTGAACAGGCCGCTGCCCGGCCCGCCGCTCGACATGCCCCAGGGCTTGCGCCAGGCTTCCCACAGCGCGGCATAGATCACGTCGGGGTTGGATGGATCGATGCTGATATCGACCGCGCCGGTCTTCGCGTCGCGATAGAGGGTCTTTGTCCAGCTCTTGCCGCCATCCTTGGTGCGGAATACGCCGCGATCGGGATTGTCGGCGCCATAATGGCCGAAGCCGCCCACGAACAGCGTGTTGCAGTCCTTGGGATGAATGCGCACGCGGCTGAAATTCTGCACCTCAGCCAGGCCGATCTTCGCCCAGCTCTTGCCGCCGTCGGTCGTCTTCCACACGCCGTTGCCGGGCAGCACATTGCCCCGCAGCTGGCTTTCGCCGGTGGTGGCATAGACGATATCGGGATTGGCCTCGCACACCGCGACGCCGCCGAAGGCCGCGGTGTCCACCTTCCCATCGGTCATCGGCTGCCAGCTGGTGCCGCCATCCACCGTCTTCCACAGGCCGCCGCCGGTGGCGGCAAACCAATATTCATTGGGGCGCGCCACGCTGCCCACAGCCGAAATCGAGCGCCCGCCGCGCGCCGGGCCGAGGTTGCGCCATTTCAGGCCGCCGAACCAGGTTTCGACGCCGGCCGGTGCGGCGGCAGCTGGCGCCGCACCCTGCGCACGGCCGGCGCCCGGCAGGCCGGCACACAGGGCAAGGGCGCTGGCGGCCCACAGATATCGACTGGTCATGATTGGCTCCCCCGGGAATTAGCGTGCCGTTGCCCGGCAGCGTGTAGCGTTCAGGCGGCTTCGGCGATGATCGAACAGGTTACCGCCACCTTGCGCTTCAGGGCGCGCGGCAGCGGCAGGGCCTGGGTGGTGTGCGAGGCGATCTCCAGCACGCGGAAGCCGCCGGCCTCCAGCATGGCGACGGCTTCGGCCGGATCGGCGAGCAGCTGCAGGTGATCGGGCATCGGCGCGTTCAGCGGCACGTTGACGAACAGGTGCCCGCCCTTGGCCAGCGCGCCGCGCATCTTCTGCAGGGCATCCACCGGCTGTTCGAGATGTTCCAGCAGGTGGGAAAGGATGATCAGCTCGAACTGGTCCGCCCCGGGCTCCACCTTGTGCATGTCCTGGATGGCAAAGCGGGTGGCGCTTTCGGGCAGGCCAAGTCGGGCCAGCGCCTCGCGCGTCTGTGCCAGGCTCACCGGGCTGATGTCCCAGGCGACGGCTTCCTTCAGGCCAAGTTCGGTGAGCGCCAGGTAGAGCAGCAGGCCGTGGCCAGACCCCACCTCCATCACGCGGCCGCCCGGCATCACGCGGGCCGCCAGCCGCCCCCGGAAGAAATGCAGGCTGGAGATATGCATGTACCACAGCACATGGCTGAACAGCAGGCCGTGCATGTAGCGGCGCATGAACAGATCATCGGCATAGACGTTGGCATTGGTCTGCGCAAACGTCTGGTAGCGATAGCGGCCGGTGCGCGCGAACAGCAGCTCTTCCTCGTGCAACTGCTCGCACAGCCAGCGATAATCCTCGGCCACCTGCCCCTCGTGCCCGCCGGCGAGGCTGAGCACAGCACCGGCCATCGCCTCGCTGGTATCGAGCAGGGCCGGTGTGCGCAGCCGGTAGCTGGTGGCAAGATAGGCAGCGTGATCGGGCCAGGCGCCCAGCACCAGATCGGTCAGCCGGCGCAGCTGCGGGCGCCCGGCCAGCAGCGTGTCGATCAGGCCAAGACTGTCTGCGGTTGCACTCACGTCGCTCTCCCCTTGCCTCCGGGCGTGCCAGAAAAGTCCCGCATCGCCAAGCCCATGGTGCGGCCGGTCAGAAGCGCGTCTTCTTGAAGATGGCTTCCGGCAGGGCGCGGATGATCGTCATCACCAGCCACCAGAGGCGCTTGACATAGATCACCTCGGCTCCGCCCTGGCTGACCGCCACGATGCGGCTGGCCACCGCCTCCGGCCCCACGGTGAGCAGCGGGGAAAGCTGCATGCCCGCTGTCATCGCGGTGCGCACGAAGCCGGGCTTTACCGTCACCACCCGCACGCCAGCGCGCGACAGGCGGGCGCGCAGGCCCGACAGATAGGCAGTGAACCCGGCCTTGGCTGCGCCATAGACATAGTTGGAGGCCCGGCCGCGATCGCCCGCCACCGACGACACGCCGACGATCACGCCAGAGCCGCGCGCCTCGAAGCGTTCGGCGATGCGCTCCAGGATGGCGGCCGGGCCTTCAAAATTGCTCCTGAGGATCAGCGCCGCCCGCGCCGGATCGCGGCGGTTCTCCTCCTGCGTGCCGAGCAGGCCGATGACGCAGACGACAAGCTGCGGCAGCGCCGGCAGGCTGTCGAGGAAGGCGCCATGGCCGGCGGTGTCGAGCACGTCGAAGTCGTGCAGGCTCACCGCGACGCCATGGCGCAGCGCGATGTCGGCCCGATCAGCCTCGGCGCGGGCGGCGTCGCGCAGGGCGAGCTGGATGGCGTGGCCGCGCGCCGCAAAGGCGTGCGCCACCGCCAGCCCGATATCGGACCGGGCGCCGAGGATGAGGACAGCACCAGCGCTCACAGGCCAAGCCTTTCCGATTGCAGGGACGAGAAATGCCGCACCAGCCCCAGCGCCTCGCGGCGCTCGCGAAAAGCCGCGGCGCGCGGGTCGCTGGCGTGCAGCACATCAGCTTTCATGCGCGAATCCTTGGCGAGATAGAAGCGCCCGCCATGATCGAGCACGATGCGATCCAGCCTTTCGAGCAGCGCCAGCGGGCGGGCCCGCGCCGGGAAGTCCAGCGCCAGCGTATAGCCTTCCATCGGGAAGCTGAGCGCGCTCTCCTGCGGGCCCATGCGCTTCAGCACGGCAAGAAACGATCCGGTGCCGGCGGCCGAAATCGCCTCCAGCAGCGCCTGCAGCCCGGCGCGTGACGTGGCCAGCGGCAGCACGCACTGGAACTGCGCGAAGCCTTGGCGGCCATAGATGCGATTCCAGTGCAGCACCGCGTCGAGCGGATAGAAATAACTGTCCCAGCTCACCAGCCGCTCGCCCAGCGCGCTCAGGCCACGGGCATGGTAGAGCGCGTTGAAGGCCTTGACGCTGATGCCGTTCAGGGCCCAGCCCGGCGCGTCGATCGGCACGGAGAGCCGCCGCCGGGCCGGCACCGCAAAGGGCTGGGCGCGGCGCTCGGCCGGCAGGTCGTCGGGCGCGGCATGATCGCCCAGCGTGATCAGGGAACGCCCGAGCGCCTTGCCGGTGGCGAGGCAATCGATCCACGCCACCGAATAGGGGCTGGCCATGTTGGCTTCGAACACCGCCAGCGCGGCATCGAGATCGGGCGCGGCGATCTGCGTCTGCCGGATCCAGCCGCTGGCCACCGGCATCAGGCGCAACGCACAGCGCAGGATCATGCCGGTGAGGCCCATGCCGCCAATGGTGAGCGTGAACAGCTCTGCATTCTCGGTCGGCGAACAGCGCCGCACCTCGCCATCAGCGCCGAGCAGATCAAGCCAGGCAATATGGCTGCCGATGGAGCCGGCGCCATGATGGTTCTTGCCGTGCACATCGGCAGCGATCATGCCGCCCAGTGTCACGAAGCGGGTGCCCGGCGTGACCGGCGGGAACCAGCCGCGCGGCAGGAACACCGCGATGATGTCGCCCAGCACCACGCCGGCCTCGGCTTCCAGCAGGCCGGTTTCGGGATCGAAGGCCAGCAGCCGCGACAGGCCGCGCATGTCGATCACCGCGGCCGGATTGAGCGCGCTGTCGCCATAGGATCGCCCCATGCCGCGCGCGATGGCCGCGCCCTGGCCGGCCAGCACGTCCGGCACGGCAGCGGCGTTGGCCGGGCGCAGCACCCGGCAATCAGCGCGCGGAAAACGGCCCCAGCCCGACAGCAGCATCGGTCAGCCGATCCCGGGGGCGGTGCGGAACACGAAGCGCCGGTCCAGCCGGTATTTCACGACATAGCCGATGGAAAGCCCGATCACCGCGCCGGCCTCGCGCGCCAGATCGCTGCGCCAGATCGCCCAGGCAGCCGTCTCGCAGCCCCAGAAGATGGCGGTCGTCACCAGCCCCATCGCGGTATAGAGCGTGAACTTGCGGCCATGGGCCTTCAGGCCGGTTTCCGGGTCGGCAAAGATCCAGCGCTTGTCGAGCAGATATTTCAGCACCAGGCCGGCACCAGTGCCCACCGCGATGGCGCCAGCCAGCAACAGGCCGGCACTGATACCCGGCAGCACCTGCCCGCCCAGCGCCAGCACAAGGCGCTGCGCCGCCAGATTGGCCAAGGTGGCCAGCACCGCAAAGGCGGCATAGCGCAGGCCGAGCTGCGTGATGCTCATGTCAGCGCCGCCAGCAGGGCCAGACCCAGGATGGCGACGCCACAGACATGGCTCACCCGGTCGCGCACGGCGAAGATGATCGGATCATCATGCATGCCGCCACGATGGGCCCGCATCACCATGCGGCTGATCCAGAACAGCAATATCGGGCTGATCCCCCACAGGAACTTGGGGCTGTGATAGAGTTTCAGCACCGCGCTTGAATTGAGATAGAGCGAGAATTGCAGCACCGCGGCATAGCCGGCGGCGATCGCCATGGTGGAGACGATCGGCAGATCATCGGTGCGGTAGGCCCGGCCCGCCGCCCCCGATCGCCCGCTGTTGAGGCCATCGACCAGCTCGGCCTGCCGCTTCACCGCTGCCAGCGACAGGAAGAAAAACACCGAAAAGCCGATCAGCCATTCCGAAAGCGGTATGCCGGTGGCGGCGCTGCCCGCCACCACCCGCAAGGTGTAGAGCCCGGCCAGCGTGCAGATGTCGATCACCAGCTTGCGCTTCAACGACAGCGAATAGGCGGTGGTGAGCAGATAATAGAAACCCAGCACGAGCAGGAAGCGCAGTTCGCCCACCAGCAGTGCCATGGCAAAACCGGCGAGCAGCAGCAGCGGCGTCAGGATGGTGCCGGCAATCAGGCTGGCCTGGCCCGAGGCAAAGGGCCGGTTGCGCTTTCTGGGGTGGGCGCGATCGGCTTCCAGGTCGAGCAGATCGTTGCTGAGATAGACGCTCGATGCAATGAGGCTGAAGGCGATGAACGCCGCCAGCGCCGCGGCCCACGTTGCCGGCCGGAAATCATGGCCAGCCAGAACGGGCAGGAAAATCAGGATGTTCTTCAGCCACTGATGCGGCCGCATCGCCTTCAGATAAGGCTTCAGGCCAGCGGGCGGGACATCGAGATGCTGCACAAGGCCGCCAGCGCTGCGCACCCCGCGCCGGGCGGCGCCTGAAAGGCCAACCGTGATCGCGCCATGCGCACGGCTCCAGACGGCGCGATCGGCCGCGGCATCACCGACATAATCGAAGCCGGCCTCGCCATAGGTCTCGACCAGGAACTCGGCCTTGTTGCGGCCCTTGAGGTTGCGCACGCCATCCGAACCATGGACCGCATCGAACAGCCCGAGGTGCCCGGCCACCGCCTTGGCCAACCGCTGATCGGACGCGGTGCACAGCACGGTCGTCCGCCCCTCGGCGCGGGCTGCGCGCACCAGTTCCAGCACTTCGGGCCGATAGGGCAGCGCCGCCGCATCGATGCTCACCTGATCGGCGAGATGGGCCTTCAGCGCGGCGCGGCCCCGCGCCAGTTGGCCCACGAAGCCCAGGGCCGCGCCCGGCCCGGCGGCCAGCGCCCGCCACAGGCCTTCGAACAACAGATCGGTCTGGATCAGCGTGCCATCCAGATCGACCACCAGCGGGCGCGTGGGCGCGGCCGAGCCGGCGGCGGCTCGGGCCTCCTGGGCCGAAAGGTCGGGCGTCATCGCGGCCAGTTCCTCAACACCTGCATATCACGCGGTCAGCGGCCATCATGGCGGCCAGTGCTGCCAGCGGCAAGGTCAAGCGGCACAAAGCCGCCGGTCGCCCAGTCGCGCACCAGCACGCGGCTGACATCACCGGGCCGCAGTTCGGCCACCACCTGCCGGCCGAAATCGACATCCGGAGAGCTGCCAGCCGCCGCGCCGCGCTCCACCCGGGCCTCAGGGAAGCGCACGCTGAACGCGGCATCTTCACCCAGCGGGCGACGGGCGCCGGCTTCGGCCACTGCCGGCTTGTCGTCGGCCCAAAGCACCAGGATGCGGGCGCAGTCCGGCACCGCCAGCGTGATGCGCACGCGCCCATCGGCCAGCGCTGTCACCTGGGGCGCCGGCACGCCCGAAGCGCGCTGGCAACCATGGGCGCGATTGGCAAAGATCATCGTGCCTGGCCGGTTCCAATAGCCCATGTCCCACTTGGGCGCCGGGCCGGAGATCGGCGCATTGAGCACCAGAATGCGCTCATCTGGCGCGGCAGGCTGGGCGGCGACCGCCTGCGTGAGCGCTGCAAACAGTGCCGGCTCGCTGTCGTGCGCGCGGCCCTGCACCTGCACCGCCAGCTGCACCGCCAGCCCGGCGACGAACAGCAGCAGCGTGCCCAGCGCCAGCGGCCGCAGCAGCGCCGGCCACCACGGCGGCGCCGCCGCCAGCCGCGCCAGCAGCAGGATCAGCACCGGATGCAGCGCGGCGGCAAAGCGCAGGTCATACGCCACCAGCGCCACCAGGCCGAAGGCGCCCAGCGTCCAGATCAGCACAAGGCCCTCGGCCTGCGCCACCGGCGCGCGCCCGCCGCGCCACAGGCGCACGGCCGCTGCCAGCGCCGCGACGGCAATCAGCAGGTCGATCAGCAGGTTGAGCAACAGGCTGGCTGCCACCCACGGCGCCGCTGCCAGCCCGGCCAAGCCGTCGCGACCGATGGCCGCCAGCAGGCCCTTGATGTCCGCCGGCGTCATGAAGCCGGTGGGCCAGATCGCCAGCCCGCGCAGCAGGCCCGACACCAGCCCGCCGCCGGTGGTGACATAGGTGCCGCCCGACACCGATCCGATCATCAGGCTGCGCAGCACCGCCCAGATCACCAGCGGCGCGATCATCACCGCCGCCCCCCGCCAGCTGCGCACCCACAGCAGCGCCCACAGCGCCGCAGCGATGGGCGCGAACAGCGCGATTTCCTTGGTGAACACCGCCAGCAGCAACAGCGCGGCTGCGACCAGCCAGCGCCGCTGCCAGCAGGCCAGCGCCGCCAGCATGCACCAGATGCCGGCCAGCGCATCCTGCTGGAAGGTGATGAACAACAGGCCGGGCGCGATCCAGGCCGGCTGCAGCAGCAGCACCGGCGCCAGCGCCCACAGGGCGGTGCGCGGCAGCTCCAGCGCTGCCGCCAGCCGCAGCGCCGCCCAGCTGCCCAGGCCGAGCATCAGGAAGAAGGGCAGGAAATAGAGGCCGAAGGCGCCGCCAAAGGCGATCTGGCCAAGGCGCATCACGCCATGGGAGACCGGGCGGATAAACGGATATTGGGCGAGCTCAAAGAAGTCGGAATAGCCGCGCGACAGCCAGTAGCGCAGATCCTCGTCACGCGCCGTCATGAACAGCGCGATATCGTCATGGCTCAGCTGCTTGGCGGCAAAGAACCATGGGTAGAGCGCCAGATAGACCAGCGCGCCGATGCCGATCCACAGGATCGCATCACGCACACCTGATCGCTGCGCCGTCTGATCAACCATTGCCCCACCCACGCCGTGCCACATCAGCCCGTCCGAACACTGCCGCCCCGAGCACTGGAGCCGATGTATGCCGTTCCCAGCCGCAAGGAAAGCCGCAAAGTCCACGCGGTGCAGAAGCTGCGTGCCCGCATCCGGAGGCAAGAGCACGGATCGAAGCGATATCTGAGCCAGGCAGCAAGTCTCATCGAAACGCCGTTCGCGCGCACATTTTGAAGTTCAAACCAAGTCTTGCTGGTTTTGTTTCCCGAAAAATTCATGTATCAACGAACAAAAATAACCAAGGTCGCGTTCGATGAAGGGGAACACGGATGCGAACGGTAACCGGTTATGTCTTGGCGCGCGAAACGGGCGCAGGCGTCAAGGGACTTGTTGTTTCGGCCTTCGCATCGGTGACCGTGCGGGGCAGTTCGACAGCACGCGCGAAGCGCATTGGCTCGGACATCACTGATCCGCGCGGGCATTTCGCCATCGCCTATGATCTTGCGTCGGAAGACGTGGAATTGACCCTGGTTGTGCATGCCCCCGATGGCGGCGGAGCAGCGCCGAGGGAGCGGGAACTGGCCCGTGTCACGCGGCCCGATGCCGGCCCGCGCGAGGCAGTGAGCATCGCCCTTTCGCTCGCGGACCTGCGCACCGCCGGCATTGACCGGGAGACTGACCAGGCCAGGAAGATCATCGCCGGCCGCCGCAAGGCGGGCGAATTGCAGGCCACACTTGCCGCCGAACGCCGGCGCACGGTTGCCGCCAGGTTTGCGGAGGGCAAACGCCTGCGGGATGCCGCCGAAACGGGTTTCGAGGACTTCATGTCCAGATTGTCCGGGGTGGACGGCGCGCGGGCCGGCCGCCGGTTTCTGGGCCGCCATGCTGATCTGGAGAAGGAACAGGAGCGCGCCATCAGGGACGGCAGCGAACGGCTGAACGCATTGTCACGGCGCAGCTACGCTTCATTCTCGGAGGCAGAGATGGCCGCTCTGCGTGCAGAGGTCGGCCCTACGCTCGATCGCATCCCGAAAGACAGATTTTCCAAGCTGCGCCCAGGGCTTGGCAAGATGGCACATACTGCCATGCCGCCACATGCCTGGTGCCGTCACCAGACGCCCATCAACGACTGCGTGAAGGCGCTCGATCCCGAGACTCCGGCCGCCACGCCAGACACGCCGGACACGCCGGAAGACCCCGTCGCGGTGCCGGCGCCCGAACCGCCGCCCACGGACGTCACCTCGCTGATCACCCGTCTGCTCTCGACGATGACGTCGCCCGAAGGCCCCGTGCTGGTTGGCGTGCGTCCCGGTGTGGACGATGTGCAAGGCGGCGTGGACGGGCTGCAGCTGCGCAGCGGGCCAGCCGATGTGCCAGCGCTGTACGATTTTCATCGCCTGGAAATCGCCTTCGAGCCGATCTGGCAGGAACTGTTCGACAAGGGCACGCGCGATCTGGGGCGCCGCCTCTACGAAAAGCTGGTCGAGCTGGGGCTGGACCCCAACGAGTATCTGATCGAAGCGGGCGACACGCTGGTTTCGGGCTTCTTCACCCCGGGCAAGGACGAGGATGCGTTGGTGGAGGCGCCACCAGCGGTGACACGGCATTTCGAGATCACGCAACAGGAATGGAATGCTCTCGATGCAGCGCATCGCGAAGAGCTCGAGGATCGGCTGGTGGCCGACATCGAAGCGGCCATCGAAGCCCAGAAGGGCATCGAGGAGTTTGCACAATCCATGGCCCCGATCCTGGGGGCCGCCGCGGCCGCCAACCTGCGCACGCTTTATGTCTCCACGCTTGACCAGAAGGTGCGCGCTATCCGGGCCCAGGGCGCCCGCATCATCCGATATGCGAAGGAAAAACTGCAGGCGCCCAAGGACTGGGAGCATTTCCACGAGTTGCTGAACGAACTGGGCAAGCGGCTGCAGGAACCCTATCGGTTCAACATCTACGCGGCGGGCCGCCGCAAGCGCAGTGTCAACTTCGGCATCGTCACAACCTATCGTCAGCGCTGGACACCGACCTCCTACCAGGTCGGGGAACTGGTGCGCACCGTGCCGCTCGCCCCCAAGGAAGTGCGACGCTACACCCGCAGGCTGGTGCGCAAGCTGAGCCGGGCCGAGAAGGACTCGCGCTCGACCCTGGATGCCATGCGCAGCGAAACAAAGACAACGGTCAGGGCCGAGTCCGAGATCATCGCCAAGGCCCGCAGCCGCGGCAACTATGCCTTTGAAGCCAAGGCCGGCATGAACCTTGGCGTGGTTTCCATCGATGGCGCCACAAAGCTGAGCGAGGAGACCGAGCAGGAATCGCAGGACACCAAGCGCAACTTCCGGGAAGCGGTATTCTCGGCGGCGCAGGAGTGGCGCGAGGAACACAAGCTGGAGATCGAAACGACGGAAAGTTACGAGCTCAGCGATGAAGAAACCGGGGAAATCTCGAACCCCAACGAAGAACTCACCGTGACCTATCTCTTCTACGAACTGCAGCGGCGCTACCGGCTCGACGAAAAGCTGCACCGCGTGCAGCCCGTGGTGCTGGTTGCCCAGGAATTCACCGACAATATCGACGAAGACTGGATCGTGGCGCACGACTGGATCCTGCGCCAGCATCTGCTGCATCCAAGCTTCATGCCTGCCCTCGACTATCTGGCAACCAAGGTGGTGGGCGACGAACATGCGCTGACCGAGCAATATGGCACGCTGCAACAGCAGCGCCGCATCCTCGAAACGCTTACCGACGAACTGACAGTGCTGCGCACGCAGGTGGCCTCGCGCTACCAGGCGCTGCAACGCTCCATCAACGCGCGCGCCGATGCCATCCAGGCCGACAACCAGGAAGGATTTCTGGAAGTCGGGCACGAATTTCTGTTCGGCGATGGCGATGCCGATCCCGAGGCGATGAAGGTACGCGAAGACGCGACGCGCGATGCCTATGAGCGGATGGCCCGCCAGGAGCAGGACCTGACCGCGCGGATCGCCGCCGAGACGGCGGCAGTGGCTCAGGCCACCGAGCGCTACACCGCCCGGCTGTCCGAGCATCTGAACCGCCGCACGCAGATTTCCCGCCTGCGCGTGCACATCCGGCAGAACCTTTTCCACTATATGCAGGCGATCTATTCGCACGAACCGCCGGATCAGCGCTATTTCCGGCTGCGCGACGTGCGGGTGCCGCGCCTTGTCGGCGAGACCAGCTACAGCATCGTGCCCGATCCCGATGCGGTGCCGATGCCGCCGACCTGGACCAAGCCGCACAAGCTCGAGACCCATGTGAAGCTGGATACCGCCACGCTGGAATATGATCAGCTTGGCGACATCGCCGACATCAACAATCTGCTGGGCTTCGCCGGCAACTTCATGATCTTTCCGCTGAAGCAGGACAATGCACTCACCTCCTGGCTGACGGCACCTTATTATGATCCCTTCACCGGCCTGCAGGATCCGGATGTGCTTGGCACCTGGACACTGCACGAGTTTGCCGAACATGTGTGCTGCCTGAAGCAGCACAGCAGCAAGGACGCGTTTGAACGCTATCTCCCCGGCCTGATGGAAGCCTATCGGCGCCTGAAGGAACGCGCCGACCAGGATGATGAAATCGTGATTCCCACGGGCTCGCTCTACATCGAGGCGCTGCCAGGCGCCCACCCGCTGCTGGAAGACTTCAAGCTGTCACATCGCGCGCTCGACGTGAAGCAGGCACAGGCCGCCGCGCGGGCCGCCGAACTGGAAAATCTGCGCATGGCCGCCCGGCTTCTGGCCGGCGAACGCGAAGATCCGACCATCGAGAAGAAGATCGTTGTGGAAGGGGCAGCCAATATCGACGTCGATGATGAAGCCTAGGGACCAAACTCGGTCAGGATTGGGGTCGGCATGACACGGAGACGCGAAATGGCCAGGAGAGGACGCGCAGGCGGGGCTTCGCTCCCCGGCGAGCGTCATCGACGACGCCATTTCGCGTCTCCGTGTCACCCGCAGGGCGCGGTCAGGAAGCCCGATAGCGCGCTCGTTCAATTGCCAGATAGCGCTGCTATCTGGCTGCACTCACTCACTTCTCTCGGGCTTTCTGACAGCGTGACGACCCCAGTCCTGATCGAGTTTGGACCCTAGGCCCGATGGACGAACTGACGCCCGAGGAGGTTGACCACCTCGACAGCCTGCTGGAGCAGTATATCGAGCTGATCTATCTGCCCAAGGCGGAGAATTACTATATCACGGAAAAGAACCGCAAGAGACAGGAGCTGATCAAGAACCGGGAAAGCACGAAATGGCTGGAAGTGCTGGCAACCAATCCGCCACCACCGCCGCCGGGATTCATTGCAGAAAAGGGCAATGTTGGCAACACCTTGAAATTTAAAAGCGTTTTATCTGAAGCGAACGATTCCTATGATCTGGCAGCGCTGTTCAGGAAGGCCGGTCTACCGTGGGATGAAGATCTCTTGCTGGAAAGCGGCCTGATCGCTGCCTTTGAAAAAGGCATCAAGCAGTGGGCCCAGAACGAATGGGACGCCCCGCTCATCGATCCGTGGATGATCAATTGGGATCCGGAGATCGCCGCCGTCTCGCCGTCCGGCACAGCCTATCTCAACATCCGGGCTTCCGAATTCGAAGCCATCAGCCATGCCGAGGAAGTCGCCCGGACCTTGCGGACCCTGGACAATATCCGCAGCGGGTTGCTGGGTGCTGCTGGCTACCAGATTGGCGACGATATCGGCTCTGATATCGGCGCATATGCTGGCGAGGCGCTGCCGGGCGGCGGATCGGGCGGGGTCCCGGGCGCTGCCCGGCCTGCCGCCCGCGGCCGGGCGGCGCCGTCGTCCCGCAAGTGGGTTCACAGGCAGCAGCGGCGGGGCGCCGGCCAGCGCGGCACCGCCGACAAGGGCCTTTCCGGACGGGGCACGGGTTCGCGTGGCACCGGCGCCGCGGCGAGAGGCATCATCGGGATGCCAACCAGCCGCCCAAAGGCACGGCAGCGACCACCGAAACCGCCACCAGCCGCCGTTGCTACCACCGGATCTGCGCGGCCGTCTTCCGCATCGCCGTCCAGCGCCACTCCTGCTGCCAAACCTCCGGCAAAACCGAAGAAGGCATCCGCGCCCAAGGTGAGTCCAGCTCCGGCAGACGGCTTCATCACGCCCAAAATAAAGGCGCAATTGAAGGCCCTGAAAATTGATATGGATGATCCCCACACCCTTGCACATCTGGAATCAGTCTATGCCGCCAACCGCGCCAAGGAAACAACCGCTTTGGGCAAGGCCCGCGCCAACTCGGGCGAATTCAGGGCGCTGATCCGGGAAGCGGGTGAACCGAAGGCGCGCAGCGCCAGATTGACCGAATCGCTACGGGATTTCACGCCTGACATTGAGGTCACGATGATGGATGGCACGAGAAAATTCGTCGAAGTCCGCACGATCACCGGCGCGTGGCCCGGCAAGAAACTGAGCGAGGCCGCCAAGACGCACGCGCCAGTGTCAGCACAAATCGACAGGCATGTGGAGGACAAGATACGGCGCGGCCAGATTTCGGAAACACATCCGGGCAAGATCGTGTTTCACGCACCGTTTCAGAAGATCACGGGCGTGGCGCTGAAG
>ERZ1066136.305-NODE-305-length-44909-cov-12.160565_pt1 | contig 44909 bp, 25 predicted proteins | sample MGYA00382783_ERZ1066136 | MGnify/ENA primary metagenome ERZ1066136 (study PRJEB33369, sample SAMEA5778366) | biofilm metagenome | biome: Industrial cooling water; feature: Water cooling tower basin; material: Biofilm | place: United Arab Emirates | collected... | reverse complement strand
CGGCCCAGAAGCGCTCGAGCGCCTCGTCGACCTTGCCATGCAGCACCAGGGCCGCCCGCTCGCCCAGGTAGTCGAAGATCGTCGCCACCTGGTCGAAGAACAACGGCAGGAAGTACTCGATGCCGCCGCCGGCCAGGCCCGCGCCCATGTCCTTGTACAGGCGCGCGCGCGTGGGGTCGCCCTCGATCTTCTCGCGCCAGCGCGCGCGGAAGGCCGTGCGCGCGGCCTCGTCCATGGGGAACTCGCGGCCGGGCAGCAGGCGCACCTCGGGCACGGGGTAGAGGCTGCGCTGGCTGTCGGGGTCGAAGGTGCGGATGCTGTCGACCTCGTCGCCGAACAGGTCCACGCGGTAGGGCACGAGGCTGCCCATGGGGAACAGGTCGATGAGGCCGCCGCGCACCGCGTACTCGCCCGGGCTCACGACCTGGCTCACGTGCTGGTAGCCGGCCAGCGTGAGCTGGCTCTTCAGGCGCGCCTCGTCGAGCCGGCTCTTCTGCTTGAAGTGGAAGGTGGTGCCGGCCAGGAAGGACGGCGGCGCGAGCCGCGTGAGCGCGGTGGTGGCCGGCAGCAGCAGCAGGTCCACGCTGCCCTCGTGGATGCGCCACAGCGTGGCCAGGCGCTCGCTCACCAGGTCCTGGTGCGGGCTGAAGCTGTCGTAGGGCAGGGTCTCCCAGTCGGGGAACTGCGCCACGCGCAGGCCGGGCTCGAAGAAGGGCAGCTCGTCGGCGAGGCGCTGCGCGTCGGCGGGCTCGGCCGTGAACACCGCGAGGCAGCGGCCCGCCGCGGCGTGCTCCTTCGCCAGGCGCGCCAGCAGCAGCGCATCGGCCGAGCCGAGGGGTCTGGGCAGCGTGAAGCGTTTGCCCGGCGCGATGGATGGCAGTTGCATGGCGGCGTCCAGAAAAGCAGATCGCCCCGCGGCGCGGGCCGAGGGGCGTCAAACGGGCCGGATTCTAGAATCCACCCCATGCCCGACGCACCCCGCTGCCTAGCCCTCGTGCCCTGCGCCGGCGTCGGAACGAGGGCAGGGCAGGGCGGCCCCAAGCAGTACAGCGCGCTCGGTGGCCGCAGCGTCGTGGCGCACACGCTGGCCGCACTGGCCGACTGCCCGGCGCTGCACGCCACGCTGGTGGTGCTGGCGCCCGACGACACCGAGTTCGAGCGCCACGCCCCGGCCTTCCGCGGCGAGCGTGCCTGGGTCGCGCGCTGCGGCGGCGCCACGCGCGCGGCCAGCGTCACCGCCGGGCTCGCGGCCCTGCGCGAACGCGGCGCCCAGGCCCACGACTGGGTGCTGGTGCACGACGCCGCGCGCTGCCTGCTGCGGCCGGCCTGGGTGCAGCGCCTGATCGAGGCCTGCGTGGACGACCCGGTGGGTGGCCTGCTGGCCCTGCCGCTGGCCGACACGCTCAAGGCCGCCGATGCCACAGGCCGCGTCGAGGCCACGCTGCCGCGCGACGGCAAGTGGCTCGCGCAGACGCCGCAGATGTTCCGCCTGGGCCTGCTGCAGCGTGCGCTGCACGAGGCCGGCCCCGGCGTCACCGACGAGGCCAGCGCCATCGAGGCCCTGGACGTGACGCCCCGCCTGAAGCCGCGCCTCGTGCCCGGCGAGCTCGAGAACCTCAAGGTCACCTGGCCCGGCGACTTCGCGCTCGCGGCCCGGCTGCTGGAGACACGATGAACCCGTTCGACTTCCGCGTCGGCGAGGGCTGGGACACGCACCGCCTCGTCGAGGGCCGCCCGCTGGTGCTGGGCGGCATCACCATTCCCTTCGAGAAGGGCCTGCTCGGCCACTCCGATGCCGACGCGCTGCTGCACGCCCTCACCGACGCCCTGCTGGGCGCCGCCGGCCTGGGCGACATCGGCCGCCACTTCCCCGACACCGACCCCGCCTTCCACGGCGCCGACTCGGGCCGCCTGCTGCAGGTGGCCGTGCAGCGCGTGCGCGAGGCCGGCTGGGAGCCGGTCAACGTGGACAGCACCGTCGTCGCGCAGGCGCCCAGGATGGCGCCGCACATCGGCGCCATGCGCACGCGCATCGCACAGCTGCTGGGCCTGCCGCCCGAGCGCGTGAACGTCAAGGCCAAGACGGCCGAGAAGATGGGCCCGGTGGGCGAGGGCCTGGCGATCGAGACGCGCGCCGTGTGCCTGCTGGTGGCGCGGGCGCCCGCCTGAGGCCGCGGCCTCAGCCGGTCTCGCCCACCATGGCCCGCTGCAGCCGCAGGTGGGCCACCAGCCCGCCCTCGGGTGCGTTGGCCAGCTCCAGGTGGCCGCCCATGCGCTGCATGGCCTTCTCGACGATGGCCAGGCCCAGGCCGGCGCCGGTGGCCGCCGTGCGCGCGGCGTCGCCGCGGAAGAACGGGGTCGTCAGCTGCGAGAGCTTCTCGGGCGCGACACCCGGGCCCTGGTCGCGCACGCTGATGATGGCCCAGGGCCCGGCGCGCTGTGCGTTCACCTGCACCTCGGCCACGCCGGTGCTGGTGCCGCGGCCGTAGCGGCGCGCGTTCTCGAACAGGTTCAGGAAGACGCGGCCGAGCTCGGTGTCGTCGGCCAGCACGAACAGGTCGGGCGGCACGCGCGAGCGGATGCGGATCTGCGAGGGATCGCGGAAGCCCGCCATCTCGCGCTCCACCAGGGCCGCGACCTGCACGGTGTGCAGCTGGGTCTCGCCGGGGCGCGCGTAGTCCATGAACTTGTCGATGATGGCGTCGAGCTGGTCGATGTCCATCGCCATGTTGCGGCGGGCCTCCTCGTCGGCCACGCTCATCTCGGTCTCCAGGCGCAGGCGCGCCAGCGGCGTGCGCAGGTCGTGGCTGATGCCGGCCAGCATCACGGCGCGGTCCTCCTCCACGCGCGCGAGCTCGCGCGCCATGCGGTTGAAGCCGCGGTTGACCTCGCGGATCTCGATCGTGGGCGTGTTCTCGTCGAGCCGCGAGTCGAGGTCGCCCTCGCGGATGCGGCTGGCCGCGAAGCTCAGCTGCTTGAGCGGCCGGTTGATGAGCCGCGCGATGCCGACGGAGCCCAGCAGCGTGGCCAGCAGCGCGATGCCGATCCACACCGCCCAGGTGCCGAAGGCCAGCTGCGGGCCGTGGCCGGTCTCGGCCTGCAGCCAGTAGCGGTCGCGGTCGATGGTGAAGCCCACCCACAGGCCCGCCTGGCCGTTGACGCTGCGCGCCACCTCGGCGTCGCTGCCCAGGGCGGCGCGCAGCTCGGCGCCCACGCGGCGCGAGAAGCGGTCCACCTCGTAGGGCTCGATGCGGTCGCCGGGCTCGCGCGGCAGCACGCGCACGGCCTGCTGGCCCAGCGTCTTGACCAGGGCCACGCGGTTGATGCCGTCGCTGTGCGACAGCGCCGCGCGCGACAGGTTCACGAGCCCCGCGATCTGCTGCGCCGCCTGCACGGCGCGCGGCTCGAACTCCAGCGCGCGCAGGGTCTGCACCCACGCGAACACGCCGCCCGCCAGCAGCAGGGCGAGCAGCACGAAGGTGCGCCAGAAGAGGCTGAAGCCGGGTGCGCCGAGGGCCAAGGCGAGGGCTTAGTTGGCGCCGTCCGGCACGAAGACGTAGCCCACGCCCCACACCGTCTGGATGTAGCGCGGCTGCGCCGGGTCGGGCTCGAGCATCTTGCGCAGGCGGCTGATCTGCACGTCCAGGCTGCGGTCGAAGGGCTCGAACTCGCGGCCGCGCGCCAGCTGCGCCAGCTTGTCGCGGCTCAGGGGCTGGCGCGGGTGGCGCACCAGGGCCTTGAGCATGCTGAACTCGCCCGTGGTCAGCGCGATCTGCTCGCCGTTCTTGCTGAGCTTGCGCAGCGAGAGGTCGAACTCGAACGGGCCGAAGGTGACGATCTGCTGCTCCTTGCTGGGCGCACCGGGGGCCTCGGGCGTGGGGCGGCGGCGCAGCACGGCGTGGATGCGCGCCAGCAGCTCGCGCGGGTTGAAGGGCTTGGGCAGGTAGTCGTCGGCGCCGACCTCCAGGCCCACGATGCGGTCCACGTCCTCGACCTTGGCCGTGAGCATGATGATGGGCGTGGCGTCGTTGGCGGCGCGCAGGCGGCGGCAGATGCTCAGGCCGTCCTCGCCCGGCAGCATGAGGTCGAGCACGATGAGGTCGACGTTCTCGCGCGTGAGCACGCGGTTCAGCGCCTTGCTGTCCTCGGCCAGCAGCACGTCGAAGCCCTCCTGGCTCAGGTAGCGGCGCAGCAGGTCGCGGATGCGGGCGTCGTCGTCGACCACGACGATGCGGTCTGGGCGGGCGTTGGCCGGTGGGCTCATGGTGGGACTCCCGATTTGTAACAACGGCATTGTTACAGGCCGACCCGCCGGGCCGGGCGCGGCAAAGCCGGCCCCTGACCCGCTGTTACAAGTCTTGCAGCGCCTCGCGCACACTGCGGCCCTCGCCCTGCCGGGCCCGTTCTGGAGAGGCTTCGATGCCCCACGCCCCCCTTCGTGATGCCGCCCGCGCACTGCGCGGGCCCGCCCTCGGCCTCGCCCTGGCGCTGCTGGCCGCCGCGCCGCGCGCCCAGGTGCTGCCGCCGCCGCAGAACGTGGTGTCGCTGGCCGCCAACGCCACCACCCAGGTGGCGCAGGACTGGCTCACCGTGGTGCTGGCCACCACGCGCGAGGGCAGCGACGCCACGCTGCTGCAGGCCCAGCTCAAGCAGGCGCTGGACGCCGCCCTGGCCGAGGCCCGCCGCGCCGCCGCCGGCAGCGCGCCGCAGGCGCTGGAGGTGCAGACCGGCGGCTTCTCGCTGAACCCGCGCTACGGGCGCGACGGGCGCATGAGCGGCTGGTCGGGCCGCGCCGAGCTGCTGCTGCAGGGCCGCGACACCGCCGCCATCGCGCAGCTGGCCGGCCGCATCCAGACGTTGACGGTGGCCAGCACCGGCTTCTCGCTGTCGCGCGAGGCGCGCGAGAAGGTCGAGTCGCAGGTGGCGGCCGAGGCCATCGCGCGCTTCCGCGCCCGCGCCGACGAGGTCGGCCGCGCCTTCGGCTTCGCCAGCTGGTCGCTGCGCGAGGTGAACGTGCAGACCGACTCGGCCCTGGGCCAGCCGATACCGCGCCTGCGCGCCACCGCCGCCATGGCCGCGCCAGTGGACGAGGCCCTGCCGGTCGAGGCCGGCAAGGCCACGGTCTCGGTGACGGTGGCCGGCAGCATCACCCTGTCGCCTCGCTAGCATGGGGGCATGAGCGCCATCGAACCCCGCCTGAACCACGTCACCTGCGCCAGCCCGGCCGGCCTGCACCGCATGGCCTACTGGGAGTGGGGCGACGCCGCCAACCCGCGCGTGCTGGTCTGCGTGCACGGGCTGTCGCGCCAGGGCCGCGACTTCGACACCCTGGCGCGCGACCTCGGCAGCGATTACCGCGTGGTCTGCCCCGACATCGTGGGCCGCGGCCGCTCGGGCTGGCTGCTCGACCCGCGCCTGTACGCCATCCCCACCTACGTGTCCGACATGGTCACGCTGGTGGCGCGCCTGAACGTGCCCGAGGTGCACTGGGTGGGCACCTCGATGGGCGGCCTGATCGGCTTGGCCCTGGCGGCCCAGGCGGGCACGCCGATCACGCGGCTGGTGCTCAATGACGTGGGCCCGGTGATCGAGCCGGGCTTCATCCCGCGCGTGCTCGGCTACCTGGGCGTGCCGGCGTTCTGGCGCACGCTCGAGGAGGCGGCTGACGCGACCTGGGCGATCTCGCGCGGCTTCGGCCCCCACACCCGCGAGCAGTGGCTGGAGCTCACGCGCCACCAGATGGTGCCGGCCGAGCAGGACGACGGCCACGGCGGCCGCGTGGCCGGCTTCAAGCCGCACTACGACCCCGCCATCGCCGTGCCCGTGCGCGCCGGCACGCCCGAGACGGCCGCGGCCGGCGAGGCCCTGCTCTGGCACCTGTACGACCAGATCCGCTGCCCGACGCTGCTGCTGCGCGGCGCCGAGAGCGACCTGCTGAGCCCCGCCACCGCCGCGGCCATGGCCGCGCGCGGCCCGCGCTGCCGCGTGCACGAGCTGCCCGGCGTGGGCCACGCGCCCACCCTGGTGGCGGCCGACCAGCGCGCCGTGGTGCGCGGCTTCCTGCTGGGGCCGTGAAGCCGGCCGACGACCCGACGCCGGCGCCCGCGGCCGCGGTGGCGGCCATCGTGCAGCTCGCCAGCGCGCAGGCGCACGACGGCGCACCCGGGCAGGCGCCGGGCCCGGAGGCCGCGGCCGAGGTCGCCGTCGACCCGGTGCCGCGGGCGCGCGCCTTCGCCGAGCCGCTGCTGGCCGGCCAGGCCCTGGACACCGGCGAGGACGCCCTGGCCCATGCCGACGGCGTGGCCGCGGTGCTGCGCCAGATCGGCGCCGCGCCGCCGCTGGTGGCCGCGGCCTACCTCGTCTACGCGGGCGACTACCTGCAGCGCCCCGAGGAGGTGGTGCGCAAGGCCTTCGGCCCCAGCGCCGCCAGCCTCGTGACGCTCACGCGGCAGCTCGTGCAGGTGCAGCGGGCCGCGCGCGTGGGCCAGGCGGCGCTGCAGGGCGGCGCGCGCGCCGAGCAGACCGAGCGCGTGCGCAAGATGCTGCTGGCCTTCTCGCGCGACCTGCGCGTGGTGCTGCTGCGCCTGGCCTCGCGGCTGCAGACGATGCGCTGGTACGCGGCCTCGCGCACGCCGTGCCCGCCGGCCCTGGCCACCGAGACGCAGCAGGTGTTCGCGCCGCTGGCCAACCGGCTGGGCATCTGGCAGGTGAAGTGGGAGCTCGAGGACCTCTCGTTCCGCTTCCTGCAGCCCGAGCAGTACCAGGCGGTGGCGCGCCTGGTGGACCAGACGCGCCGCGAGCGCGAGGCCAGCGTCAACGCCGCGCGCGAGCGCCTGGAGGCCGTGCTCGCGCGCGCCGGCATCCGCGCCGACGTGCAGGGACGGCCCAAGCACCTCTACAGCATCTGGAAGAAGATGCAGGGCAAGGGCCTGGCCTTCGAGCGCGTGTTCGACGCGCGGGCGCTGCGCGTCATCGTCGACGACGTGGCGGCCTGCTACGCCGCGCTGGCGCGCGTGCACGAGGCCTGGGTGCCGGTCGAGGGCGAGTTCGACGACTACGTGGCCCGGCCCAAGCCCAACGGCTACCAGAGCCTGCACACCGTGGTGACGGACGGCGACGGCCGGCCGCTGGAGGTGCAGATCCGCACCCAGGCCATGCACCAGCACGCCGAGCACGGCGTGGCCGCGCACTGGATGTACAAGGAAGCCGGCGTGCGCGGCTATGCCGGCGTGGCCGCCAGCGGGGCCTTCGAGGACCAGGTCGCCGAGGCGCGCAAGGCCGTGCTGCGCGAGCTGCTGGCCTGGGAGCGCGACTTCTCCGCGGCCGACGAGGGCGGCGCGCCGGGCGCCGAGGGCGGCGCGGTGTTCGCCGACCGCATCTACGTGTTCACGCCCCAGGCCACCATCATCGACCTGCCGGTGGGCGGCACGCCAGTCGACTTCGCCTACGCGCTGCACACCGAGCTCGGCCACCGCTGCCGCGGCGCGCGCGTCGATGGCGCCATGGTGCCGCTGAACACGCCGCTGCGTTCGGGGCAGTCAGTGGAGGTCATCAGCGTCAAGGAAGGCGGGCCGTCGCTGGACTGGATCAACCCCGAGCTGGGCTACCTGGCCAGCCCGCGCGCCAAGGCCAAGGTGCGCGCCTGGTTCAACGCCCAGGCCCTGGCCCAGACGGTGGCCCGCGGCCGCGAGGCCGTGGAGAAGCTGCTGCAGCGCGAGGGCCGCACGGCCATCGAGCGCGACCACCTCGCCGAGCAGCTCGGCTTCCGCAACGCCGAGGCGTTGTACGAGGTGGTGGGCAAGGACGAGTTCTCGCTGCGCACGATCGAGAACCTGCTGCGCCCGGCCGAGCCGGCGGCGGCCGACGAGGCCATCGCGCTCAAGCCCTCGCGCAGCGAGGGCGGCGGCAAGGGCGGCGTGCTCGTGGTGGGCATGGACTCGCTGCTCACCACGCTGGCGCGCTGCTGCCGGCCGGCGCCGCCCGACGCCATCGCGGGCTTCGTCACGCGTGGCCGCGGCGTGGCCGTGCACCGCCGCGACTGCAGCAACCTGCGCCAGATGGCGGCCACCTCGCCCGAGCGCGTGATCGAGGTCGAGTGGGGCCGCCCGGGCGGCGACCGCCCGGCCGTCTACCCGCTGGACGTGGTGGTGGAGGCCGCCGACCGGCCCGGGCTGCTGCGCGACATCAGCGAGGTGTTCGCCAAGGACAAGGTCAACGTCACGCAGGTCCACACGCAGAGCGCGCGCGACCGCTCCAGCGCGTGGATGACCTTCACCGTCGAGGCCCCCGACACCGGGCGCCTGGCCACGGTGCTGGCGCAGGTGCGGCAGGTGCCGGGCGTCCGTCACGCGCGGCGCAAGTGAGGGCGCCGGCGACGGCCCGCGAAGCCGGTATATACTGCGAGGCTCTCCCAGGCGCTTAGCTCAGCTGGTTAGAGCACCACCTTGACATGGTGGGGGTCGGTGGTTCGAGTCCACTAGCGCCTACCAGGAACAAAGCCGAAAGGGTGCCGTCGTGACGACGGCACTCTTTTTTTGTCTCCGGATTGACCTCGGTCTCTCAAGGCCGGTGTGGTAGCGGTCGACATCCACGGGGAATCCCCTGGAGAACACCTTGACCCCGTCCCCCGCACCCGGCCCGGCCAGCAGCCGCTCCCTCGACCCCATCGTCCTCACGGCCATCGGTGCCGTCTGGGCGGGCGCCATCGCCTACGGCTTCGTCTACGACGGCGTGGCGCTGGCCTTCGGCATCGGCCTGCTGCTGTTCGGCACCGCCTGGGCGGTGTCCACGGTGGGGCGCGGCGGCACGCTCAGCCAGATCGGCCTGCCGGCCCTGGGCATGGCCATGGTGGGCCTGCTCATCCACGTGGCGCGCGGCCACGCCGAGGCGCACTTCGCGGTGTTCGCCTTCCTGGCCGTCACCGTCACCTACCGGGCCGCGCTGCCGGTGATCGTGGGTGCCGCGACCATCGCCGTGCACCACCTGAGCTTCAACTACTTCCAGGCCTGGGGCTGGGGGCCGATCTGCTTCACCGAGCCCAGCCTGATGACGGTCATCGAGCATGCGCTGTACGTCGTGGCCGAGGCCGCCGTGCTGGTGCTGCTGGCGCGCCGCGCCGCGGCCGATGCCCGCGTGGGCACGCAGCTGGAGCACGTCGCGGCCCACCTGGTGGCGCCCGATGGCAGCGTGGACTTCGCCGCCATCCGCCTCGAACGGCCCGAACCGGCCACGCGCCAGCTGCTCGAGGCCCTGGCCAAGGTCGAGCGCACGGTGGCCGCCGTGCGCACCGGCGCGCTCGAGATCAACAACGCCGCCGCGGAGATCGCCAACGGCAGCGCCGACCTGTCCAGCCGCACCGAGGCCACCGCCAGCCAGCTGCAGCAGACGGCCAGCTCGGTGGAGCAGCTCTCGGGCACGGTGGCGCAGACCGCCTCGTCGGCCGTCACGGCGCGCCAGCTGGTGAGCGACGCCACGCAGCGCGCCGAGCAGGGCGGCGCCGTGGTGCAGAGCGTGGTGCAGACCATGACCGCCATCCACGGCAGCAGCCAGCGCATCGCCGACATCATCGGCACCATCGACGGCATCGCCTTCCAGACCAACATCCTGGCGCTGAACGCCGCGGTGGAGGCCGCGCGCGCCGGCGAGCAGGGCCGCGGGTTCGCCGTGGTCGCGGCCGAGGTGCGCAACCTGGCGCAGCGCTCGGGCGAGGCGGCGCGCGAGATCAAGGCGCTGATCCAGGCCAGCGTCGAGCAGGTCGAGGTCGGCAGCCAGCGCGTGGGCGAGGCCGGCACGGCGGTGCAGCAGATCGTCAAGGCCGTGCACGACGTGCGCGCCGTGATCGACGAGATCGCCACCGCGGCCGCCGAGCAGAACCAGGGGCTCCAGCTCGTGAACGGCGCCATCGCCGACATCGACGGCGTGACGCAGCAGAACGCGGCGCTGGTGGAGGAGTCCACCGCCGCCGCCACCAGCATGCGCGAGCAGGCCACGCGGCTGAGCGCCGCCGTCAGCGGCTTCCGCCTGGCCACCGCGGGCTGAGCGCGGGCGCGCCCGGCCGCAGCCGGGCGGGTCAGCCGGCCGCGGCCGCCGCCTGCACGGCGGCCACGATGTTGACGTAGCCGGTGCAGCGGCAGAGGTTGCCCTCCAGCGCGTGCACGATCTCGGCCTCCGTCGGGTGGGGGTTCTCGGCCAGCAGCGCCGTGGCGCTCATCAGCATGCCCGGCGTGCAGTAGCCGCACTGCAGGCCGTGGCAGCGGCTGAAGGCCTGCTGCAGCGGGTTGAGCGTGCCGTCGGGCGCGGCCAGCGCCTCCACCGTGGTGACGGCCGCGCCCTCGCACTGGCGCACCAGCAGGTTGCAGCTCTTCACGGCTTGGCCGTCGACGAGCACGGTGCAGGCGCCACATTGCGCCGTGTCGCAGCCCACGTGCGTGCCGGTGAGGCCCAGGGTGTGGCGCAGCAGCTGCACGAGCGTCTGCTCGTCGGGGCCGGTGATGGCGTGGCGGCGGCCGTTGACGGTGAGGTGCGGGGTGCTCATGGCGCCGATTCTGCCGCCGTGGCGCGCCGGCCGTTCGACGCCCCAGGCGCCGGTTCACGCCGCGCCGTCGTGGTTTCGTCGCGCCGGAGCCCGGGCCATGCCGGCGGCCGGTTAGGCTATCGGCTTCGCAGAATCCTCATGGCAGCGCCCGCCCAGGGCCGGCGCTGCGGCCCCACCATGCCCCGTTCGTCGCTCCCGAAGCCGGCCGCCCTGGCCGCGTCGCGTTCCACCCTGGCCGTGGCCGGCCTGGCCGCGCTGCTGCTGCTGGCCGCCTGCGGCAAGGGCGAGGCCCCCGCGGCCTCGTCCGCCGCCTCCGCCCCGGCGGCCACGGCCGCCAAGGGCCCGGGCGGCAAGGAGGCTGCCAAGCCCCCCGCCGTGCTGCTGCTGGCGCCGGAGGACGTGCGCACCGTCGAGGCCAGCCTCACCGCCACCGGCCCCGTGATCAGCGGCTCGCTGCAGCCCGAGCGCCGCGCCGACCTGCGCGCCGAGGTCGGCGCCACCGTGCAGCAGGTGCTGCGCGACAACGGCGAGGCCGTGCGCGCCGGCGACCTCATCGTGCGCCTGGACGACACCGCCATCCGCGAGAGCCTGGTCTCGGCCGAGGAGGCGGTGCGCGCCGCCACCCAGGCGCTGGAGCAGACCGAGCGCCAGGTGGCCCGCCTGCGCACGCTGCAGGGCCAGGGCATGACGTCCATGCAGGCCCTCGAAGACGCCGAGGTGCGCCGCAACAACGCCAACAGCGAGCTCGTGGCCGCCCGCGCCCGCGTGGCCACGGCGCGCCAGCAGCTGCGCCGCACCGAGGTGCGGGCGCCGTTCGCGGGGGTGGTCAGCGGCCGCCAGGTCTCGGCCGGCGACACGGCCCAGGTGGGCCGCGAGCTGGTCAAGGTGATCGACCCCGGCAGCCTGCGCTTCGACGGCCTGGTCTCGGCCGACCGGCTGCAGGAGCTCAAGGTGGGCCAGGCGGTCAGCTTCCGCGTCAACGGCTTCGGCGACCGCGTCTTCACCGGCCAGGTGCGCCGCATCGACAGCGCCGCCAACGCGACCACGCGCCAGGTGGCGGTGCAGGTGTCGTTCGCGGGCGGCGGCAACGGCGCCGAGGTGCCGCGCGTGGCCGGCCTGTTCGCCGAGGGGCGCATCCAGACCGGCGGCGTGCAGCAGCTCATGCTGCCCGAGGGCACCGTGATCCGCAGCGGCGACAACGCCCACGTCTGGAAGCTCGGCCAGGGCGTGCTGCAGAAGCTGCCGGTCAAGCTCGGCGAGCGCGACCCGCGCAGCGGCGAGTTCCCGGTGCTGTCGGGCCTGGGCGCCGGCGACCGCGTGCTGCGCAGCCCCGCCGGCTCGCTCGTCGACGGCCAGAAGTTCGAGTTCGCCCAGGCCGCGGCCACCGCGGCGGCGCCCGCCGCCTCGCGCTGAAGCCCCCGCCGCCCACCGGAGCCCGTCATGTTCCTGTCCGACTTCAGCGTCAAGCGGCCCATCGCGATGATCGTGCTGATCATCGCGCTCATGGGCCTGGGGCTGCTGGCCCTGTCCAAGCTGCGCGTCAACAACCTGCCCGACGTCGAGCCGCCGGTGCTCGTCGTCAACATCACCTACCCCGGCGCCAGCCCCGAGACGGTGGAGCGCGAGGTGGTGAGCCGCATCGAGAAGTCGATGCAGAGCATCTCCGGCGTCGACCGCCTGTCGAGCACCTCGCGCGAGGGCAGCGCGCAGTTCGTGCTGGTCTTCGACTTCGACAAGAACCTCATCGAGGCCGCCGACGAGGTGCGCAACGCCATCGCCACGGTGCGCTACAAGCTGCCCACCGAGATGCGCGAGCCCATCCTGCAGCGCGTGGACCCCACGGCGCAGCCGGTGATGCAGCTGGCCCTGAGCTCGAGCACGCTGGACCACGCCGAGATCTCGCGCCTGGCCGAGGACGAGCTGGCCGACCGCTTCCGCGCGCTGCCCGGCGTGGCGGTGGTCAGCGTCAACGGCGCGCTGCGGCGCGAGCTCAGCGTGCTGCTGCACGCCGACAAGCTGCGCCAGTACTCGGTGTCGGTCACCGAGGTGGTGGCGGCGCTGCGCGCGCAGAACGCCACCGCGCCCGTGGGCAAGGTGCGCGGCACACTCGAGGACCAGAGCATCCGCCTCGTGGGCCGCCTCGAGAACCCCAGCGAGTTCGGCCGCATCGTCGTCAAGCGCCGCGGCGACGAGCTCGTGCGCCTGGCCGACGTGGCCACGGTGCAGGACGGCTACGCCGAGGTCACCTCGCGCTCGCTGCGCAACGGCAACCCCAACGTCAACATCTCGGTCTCGCGCACGCGCGAGGCCAGCACCGTGAGCATGGCCGACGCCGTGCGCGCCGAGACGGCGAAGATCGCCAAGGAGCTGCCCGCCGGCACCACGCTGGAGGTCGTGCAGGACGGCGGCGAGAGCGCCGAGAGCAGCCTGTACAACGTCACGCACGCGCTGGTGTTCGGCGCCGGGCTCACGGTGTTCGTGGTCTACCTGTTCCTGAACTCCTGGCGCAGCACGCTGATCACGGCCCTGAGCCTGCCCACCAGCGTGCTCGCGAGCTTCATCGCCGTGTGGCTGTGCGGGTTCTCGCTGAACTTCATGAGCCTGCTGGGCCTGAGCCTGGCCATCGGCGTGCTGATCGACGACGCGATCGTGGTGCGCGAGAACATCGTGCGCCACATGGAGATGGGCGCCGACCGCATCACCGCGGCGCTCGTCGGCACCAAGGAGATCGGGCTGGCGGTGGCGGCCACCACCTTCTCGATCGTGGCCGTGTTCATCCCGGTGGCCTTCATGCCCGGCGTGTCGGGCCAGTGGTTCGCGCCGTTCGCGCTGACGGTCGTGGCCTCGGTCATGGTGAGCCTGTTCATCAGCTTCACGCTCGACCCCATGCTCTCGGCCTACTGGGGCGACCCCCCGGACCACCACCACGCGCCCAAGAAGGGCCTGAGCCTGTGGCTGCAGCGCTTCAACGCCTGGTTCGACCACCAGGCCGACCGCTACGGCAACGTCATCGCCTGGGCGCTGCACCACCGGCGCTGGATGGCGGCGTTCGCCATCCTCAGCCTCGTGGCGGCCGTCGGGCTGCAGGCCAAGTGGGGCGGCAGCAGCTTCCTGCCCAGCTCCGACGCCGGCACCATCGCCATCGACGTGCGCACGCCGGCCAGCACCAGCCTGGAGTACGCGCGCCTCAAGGTGGAGGCCGCGGCCACGCTGGCCCGCACCGTCAAGGAGACCGAGGCCACCAACAGCCAGGTGCGCGTGGGCGGCGGCCGCATCTACGTGGACATCGGCAAGAGCACCGAGCGCGAGCGCGGCGCGCCCGAGATCGCGGCGGAGCTGCGCACCCTGATGGCGCGCCTGGTGGGCGCCGAGTACGTGGTGCTCGACGACCTGAACATGGGCGCGCAGAAGCCGGTGCAGATCCGCTTCACGGGCGAGGACTCGCGCAAGCTGCTCGAGCTGACCAGCGAGTTCATGGCCCGCCTGCGCCAGGTGCCCGGCGCGGTGGACGTGGGCCTGTCGGAGCAGGACCCGCAGAACGAGCTGCAGATCGAGCTCGACCGCAGCCTGGCCAACACCCTGGGCATCAGCGTGAACGACGCCGCGCAGGCCCTGCGCGTGGCCTTCGCGGGCGTGGAGGTGGGCGACTGGGTCGACCCGACCGGCGAGGCGCGCGACGTGGCCGTGCGCCTGGCGCCCGAAGACCGAGTCGACGCCGCCAACATCGAGCGCCTGCCCATCACCGTGACGGGCAGCAACATGATGGTGCCGCTGGAGCAGATCGCCACCGTCACCATGGGCAAGGCGCCGAGCCAGATCCAGCGCGAGGACGGCCAGCGCACCATCACCGTGGCCGCCAACGTGCAGGGCCGCAGCCCGGGCGAGGTGACGGCCGACGCGCGCCGCATTGCGGCCGAGATGAACTTCCCGCCCGGCTACGGCCTGCAGCTGGCCGGCGCCTCGCGCGACCAGCAGGAGGTCTTCGGGGCCATGGGCACGGCGCTGGTCATGGGCGTGGGCCTGATGTACCTGATCCTCGTGGTGCAGTTCGGCAGCTTCACGGCGCCGCTGGCGGTGATGCTGTCGCTGCCGCTGTCGCTGATCGGCGTGGTCGTGGCCCTGCTCATGGTGGGCAGCGGCCTCAACCTCATGAGCTTCATCGGCGTGATCATGCTCATGGGCCTGGTGGCCAAGAACGCCATCCTGCTGCTCGACGCCGCGCGCGTGCTCGAGAAGGAGGGCATGGGCCGCGAGGACGCGCTCATGGCCGCCGGCCGCAAGCGGCTGCGGCCCATCCTCATGACCACCTTCGCGCTGGTGGCGGGCATGGTGCCGGTGGCGGTGGGCATCGGCGAGGGCGGCGAGTTCTACCGCCCCATGGCGGTGGCCATCATCGGCGGCGTCATCACCAGCACCTTCCTGACGCTGCTGGTGATCCCGAGCTTCTACGACTCCATCGAGATCGCCAGCGAGCGCATGGTGGCCAAGTTCCACCGCCGCGCCGAGCGCCTCAACCCCTTCGTGGCCTTCGTGCAAACCTTCATCGAGGCGCTGCTGACGCTGGTGTTCGTGCGCTTCGTCTGGCGCATGCTCACGTGGGTGGTGCGCAAGTTGCTGGGCCGCGGCAAGCCGCCGGTGGCGCCCGCGCCCGGCTACGGCGGGGCGGCGGACTGATGCTGGCCACGACGACGCTGCTGGCCGCCGTCGAGGCGCTGGCCGACGAGGCCGCGGCGCTGATCCTCGAGGTCTACGCCACCGACTTCGCCGTGCAGGGCAAGGCCGACGCCTCGCCCGTGACCGTGGCCGACGAACGCGCCGAGGCGCACATCGTCGCGGGCCTGCGCCGCCTGACGCCCGGCGTGCCGGTGGTGGCCGAGGAGGCCGTGGCGCGCGGCGAGGTGCCGGCCACGGGTGCGCGCTTCTGGCTCGTGGACCCGCTGGACGGCACGCGCGAGTTCGTCTCGCGCAACGGCGAGTTCACGGTGAACATCGCCCTCGTGGAGGACGGCGCGCCCGTGCTGGGCGTGGTGCAGGTGCCCGTGCAGGCCCGGCGTTATGCCGGGCTCGTGGGGCAGGGCGCCTGGTGCGACGACGCCGGCGGCCGCCGCGCCATCGCCTGCCGCGCCGTGCCGGCCACGGGCGGGCTGGTGGTGGCCAGCAGCCGCTCGCACGGCGACGAGGCCGCGCTCGCGGCTTGGCTGGCCGAGCAGGGGCTGGGCGGCCGGCCGCTCACGCACCGGCCGGCGGGCTCGTCGCTGAAGTTCGGGCTGGTGGCCACGGGCGAGGCCGACCTCTACCCGCGCCTGGGCCGCACCATGGAATGGGACACCGCGGCTGGCCACGCCGTGCTGCGGGCGGCGGGCGGCGAGGTGCACACGCTCGACGGCCGGCCGCTGGGCTATGGCAAGCCAGGTTTCGAGAACCCGCATTTCGTGGCCCGTGGCGCCGCCGGTGCCGGGGGCAGGGCGGGGTAAGCCCCGCGGGCCCGGGCCCGGGGGCGCTGCTAGCATGCCCCGCATGGCCTCATCCCGCAGCAACGCCCGCCGCACGGCGCCCCAGGCCGCCCCGGGTGGCGCCGGCGAACCGACCGGGGCCGCCGAGGCCGCGGGTGCCGCCGAGGCCGAGGGCGCGGTGCGCGTGCTCAAGAAGTACCCCAACCGCCGCCTCTACGACACGCGCAGCAGCAGCTACATCACGCTGGCCGACGTCAAGCAGATGGTCCTGGCCGCCGAGCCCTTCGAGGTGCGCGACGCCAAGAGCGGCGAGGACCTCACGCGCAGCATCCTGCTGCAGATCATCCTCGAGGAGGAGAGCGGCGGCGTGCCGATGTTCTCGGCCGCGGCGCTGTCGCAGATCATCCGCCTGCACGGCCACGCCATGCAGGGCCTGCTGGGCTCGATGATCGAGCGCAACCTGCTGGCCTTTGCCGAGTTCCAGCAGCAGCTGCTGCAGCACGGCAAGGGGCTGCTGGAGCCCGCGCCGGTGCCCGGCATGGCCAACACCGAGCTCTGGGCGCAGTTCGTCAACGGCCAGTCGGCCGCGATGCAGGGGCTGATGGACGCCTACGTGGCCCAGGGCCGCTCGATGTTCGAGCGCGCGCAGAAGGCCGGGGCGCTGTTCCCCGGCGTGCCGGGTTTCCCGCCCAAGCGCTGAGCGGCTGAGCGCGGGGCCCGCCGCGGGCGCGCGGGCGCCTCGGCGAGAATCCGGGCATGACCGACACCCCGCGCCCCGCCTCGGCCCCGCCGACGATCGGCTTCGTCTCGCTCGGCTGCCCCAAGGCGCTGACCGACTCCGAGCTCATCCTCACCCAGCTCAGCGCCGAGGGCTACGCCACGGCCAAGCGCTACGAGGGCGCCGACCTCGTCATCGTCAACACCTGCGGCTTCATCGACGACGCCGTCAAGGAGAGCCTCGACACCATCGGCGAGGCCCTGGCCGCCAACGGCAAGGTCATCGTCACCGGCTGCCTGGGCGCCAAGCAGGCCGAGGACGGCGGCAACCTCGTGCAGCAGATCCACCCCAAGGTGCTGGCCGTGACGGGCCCGCACGCCACGCAGGAGGTGATGGACGCCGTGCACCGCCACGTGCCCAAGCCGCACGACCCCTTCGTGGACCTGCTGCCCGAGGTGCGCGCGCAGTTCCGCGGCGGCGACCCCGAGCACCCCGAGCGGAGCGCCGGCATCAAGCTCACGCCGCGCCACTACGCCTACCTGAAGATCAGCGAGGGCTGCAACCACCGCTGCACCTTCTGCATCATCCCCAGCATGCGCGGCGACCTCGTCTCGCGCCCCGTGGGCGACGTGCTGGGCGAGGCGCGCGCGCTGTTCGAGAGCGGCGTGAAGGAGCTGCTCATCGTGAGCCAGGACACCAGCGCCTACGGCGTGGACCTGCAGTACCGCACGGGTTTCTTCGACGGCCGCCCCGTGAAGACGCGGCTCACCGAGCTGTGCGAGCAGCTGGCCAGGCTGGCCGAGGCCTTCGGCGCCTGGATCCGCCTGCACTATGTGTACCCGTACCCGCACGTCGACGAGCTGCTGCCGCTGATGGCCGACGGCCGCATCCTGCCCTACCTCGACGTGCCGCTGCAGCACAGCCACCCCGACGTGCTGCGCCGCATGAAGCGCCCGGCCAGCGGCGAGAAGAACCTCGAGCGCCTGGCGAAGTGGCGCGAGGTCTGCCCGCAGATCGTGGTGCGCTCCACCTTCATCGCCGGCTTCCCCGGCGAGACCGAGGCCGAGTTCGAGCACCTGCTCGCCTTCGTGCGCGAGGCGCAGATCGACCGCGCGGGCTGCTTTGCCTACTCGCCCGTGAAGGGCGCCGCCGCCAACGCGCTGCCGGGCCTGTTGCCGGCCGAGGAGCGCGAGGCGCGGCGTGCGCGCTTCATGGCCGTGGCCGAGCAGGTGTCGGCCGAGCGCCTGGCGCAGCGCGTGGGCGCCACCATGCAGGTGCTGGTGGACCACGCCCCGGCCCTGGGCCGCCGCGGCGGCGTGGGCCGCAGCTACGCCGACGCGCCCGAGATCGACGGCACCGTGCGCCTGCTGCCGCCCGAGAAGGCCAGCCGCACGCTCAAGGTGGGCGAGTTCACCAAGGCGCGCATCGTGGCCACCGAGGGCCACGACCTCGTCGGGGTGCCGGTGTGAGCGAGCTGCCCACGCGCCTCATCCACCACGCCTACGAGCCGCCGGCGGGCTTTGCCGCGCCGCAGCCCGGCGTGTTCAAGGCCAGCACGGTGATCTTCCCCAGCGTCGCGGCACTCAAGTCGCGCGACTGGCGGCGCCGCGACGGCTACACCTACGGCCTGCACGGCACGCCCACGACCTTCCTGCTCGAGGAGCGCATCGCGGCGCTCGAAGGCGGCCGCCACTGCGTGCTGGTGCCCAGCGGCCTGGCCGCCATCGCGCTGGTGGGGCAGGCGCTGCTGGCGCCGGGCGACGAGCTGCTGCTGCCGGCCAACGTCTACGCGCCCAGCCGCGAGCTCGCGCGCCACGAGTTCGCGCGCTGGGGCATCACGCACCGCTTCTACGACCCTCTGCACGCCGCCGGCTTGGCTGCGATGCTCTCGCCGGCCACCAAGCTGGTGTGGCTGGAGGCCCCGGGCTCGGTGACCATGGAGTTCCCGGACCTGGCGGGCCTGGTGGCCGCGGCGCGCGCGAAGGGCGTGACCACGGCCCTCGACAACACCTGGGGCGCCGGCGTGGCGCTGCGCGGCTTCGAGCACGGCGTCGACATCGTCATGCAGGCGCTCACCAAGTACCCCAGCGGCGGCGGCGACGTGCTCATGGGCTCGGTGACGACGCAGGACGCCGGGCTGCACGAGCGCCTGAAGCTCACGCACATGCGCCTGGGCCTGGGCGTGGGCGCCAACGACGCCGAGGCCGTGCTGCGCGGCCTGCCCTCGATGGCGCTGCGCTATGCCGCCCAGGATGCCGCGGCGCGCCAGCTGGCGCAGTGGCTGGCGACGCGGCCCGAGGTGGCGCAGGTGCTGCACCCGGCGCTGCCGGGCTCGCCCGGCCACGCGCACTGGGCGCGGCATTGCACCGCGGCGGCAGGGCTCTTCACGCTGCGCTTCCGCGACGACATCGCCGACGAGCGCGTGCTCGCCTTCTGCGACGCGCTGCGCCTGTTCAAGCTGGGCTACAGCTGGGCCGGGCCGCTGAGCCTGGTCGTGCCCTACGAGGTGGCCCAGCTGCGCGGCGGCGGCCGCGGCGTGCTGGTGCGGCTGTCGATGGGCCTGGAGGCCGTGGCCGACCTGCAGGCCGACCTCGAGCAGGCCCTGGCGGTGCTGACCGCCTGAGGCGACGACCGGGCGGCGCCGCGGCCGCGCAGCCTCAGGGCCCGCCGGCGCCGCCGCGGCCCACGGGCGTGGGCCCGCGGGTGAACAGTTGCACCCCCGAGGCCGTGCCGCCGGCCCCCGTGCTGAGCACGGTGGAGAACACGATGCCGCCGGCCTCGCGGCCCACGAACTGCCCCGTGAACACGCTGGAGCCCGGCACGAAGCCGCTGCATCCGGCGCAGCTGCCCGCCGAGTAGTTGCCCGAGAACGGCGCCGAGGCCACGGGCCGGTCGGGCCGGCCGTCGTAGAGCGCCTCGCCGGCGAGGCCGCTGAACGTGAGGCTGCCGATGCGGAAGCCCAGTTCGTTGAACGACACGCGGCGTGCCGCGGTCTCCACGCGCAGCGTGCCGCTCACGTCCTGCAGGCCGCCGCCGCGCGGCGTGTACTCGAAGGTGCCGCTGCCCGGCAGCGTGAGCGGCGTGTCGGCGGCGATCCAGTCGATGCGCTCGCCGAGCGCGGGGCTGCGCAGCTCGGTGCCGCCGCTGCGCAGCACGGCGCTGGCCGCGGGCGACGACAGCCACGCGCCCCAGTAGGCCACGCCGCCGCCTTCCAGCTCGGCCCGGCCCACGGGCGTGGCGGCCGCGCCGGCCTGGCGCAGCTGCACGCTGGTGGCGAGGCTGCCCACGCCCAGCAGCGCGCCGCTGGTGTTGATGGCCACCTCGCTGGCGCGCCACTCGTTGGGCAGGATGGTGGACACGGCGATGGCGCCGTCGACCAGCGTGTAGGCCAGGCCCACCACCTGCGAGGACGTGCGCGCGAGGTTGCCGGCGACGTTGCGGTTGCGCAGCGGGTCGTCGCTGTCGCTGCGCGCCGCCGTGCTGCCGGCCGGCAGCGCGACCACCGTGAGCCCCGACTGCAGCGCCGCCGCGGCCCGCGCGAGGTCGACGGCCACGACCGCGCGGCCGCGCTCCACCGCGCTGGTGGCGGCCTGCGCCACCACGGCGCGCAGCTGCACGGCCGAGCTGAAGTTGACGTCGGGCATGGCCTGCTGCTGCTGCGCCGCGAGCTCGAAGCCGGGGTCGAGCTCCACGGCACGGCGGAACTGCTCGCGCGCCTCGGTGAAGCGGCCCTGGTCCTTGAGGTCCAGGCCCTCGGCAAAGGCGCGGAAGGCGTCGACGTTGGTCGTCTGCAGGCGCTCGATGCGCGCCCTCAGCTCGGGGCTCATCTGGTCGAGCGGGATGCCGGCGGAGCGCAGGATGCCGAAGGTCAGCGCCTTTTGTGCGCGGAACAGGCCGGCGAGATCGCCGCGCTCGTTGACGACGCCGAGCTGGTTGCCGCTGCGGCTGTCGACCACCGCGCTCTCGAGCGAGAACTGCTGGGCGCCGGCGAGGCCGGGCAGGGCCAGCAGCAGCGGCAGGGCCGCGGCACGCAGGGCCGCCGGGGCGCGGGTGGGGATGGGGTTCTTCATCTCAGCGCACCTCGAAGTTGCCGACCACGACCTTCTCGGCCCGCATCAGCCGGCCCGAGCGCACGGCCGACGCGCGGTCGGCCAGGCCGCTGTCGCCCAGGCGGGCCTCGCCCACGAGCAGCTCGACCTTCTCGCGCTCCAGCACCTTGAGGCCGGGCACGCGCGCCAGGTCGGCGATCACCAGCGCCGCCAGGCCCTTGGCCATGGCGCGGTAGGCGGGGTCGCCCTGGTTCAGGAAGGCGCGCACGGCGATGCTGCCGGGCTCCGGCGGGGCGCTCACCACCTGCTGCTCGCTGGCCACGGCCTGGGCCACCTCGGCCCGCAGCGCGGCGGAGCTCAGCAGCGTCAGCGTCTGCGGCACGTCGCGGCTGGCGGCGCCGGCGGGGTCGGCCTGCGCGTAGGCCTGCAGCAGCGTGAGCGCGCGCGCCGTGTCGTCGCGGCGCAGCGCGATCAGGCCCAGGTAGTAGGACGGCAGGGACTGGCCGGGCGCCAGCGCCTGCGAGCGTTCCAGGCGCGCCACGGCTGTGGCGTCGTCGCCCGCGGCGAAGGCCTCGATGCCGGCCTTGAGCGCCTCGGCGGCCTCGCGGCGCACGCGCTCGGCGGCCTGCTGCGAGCTGCTGTCGTCGAGCAGGGCCAGGGCCTCGGGCACGACCTCGGGCCGCTCGGTGGCCGAGGGCCAGCGGAAGCTGCGGTTGCGCAGCACCACGCGGCCGCCGGTGTACTCGAGCACGGCCTCGCCGGCGGCGGTGCGGCCGTACAGGCCCGGCGGCTGGGCGCAGTCGGCGGCGCAGTCCTGCAGCTGCAGGAAGCCCACGGCGCGCAGGCTGCGGCCCTCGAGATCGACACGCCAGGCCTCGTGGCCGGCCGGCACGAGGCGCAGGCCGCCGCGCGTGAGCTGCACCTGGCGCTGGCCCGCCGCGAGGCGGGCCTCGCTGGCCGCGGGCAGGCCCAGCAGCGTGCCGTCGGCCAGCAGCAGCTGCACGCGGGCGCCGGCGGCGGTGCTCAGCGCCACCGCGGCGGCGGCCGGCAGCTGCTGGCCCGGCACGAGGGGCTGGCCGTCGGCGCGGGCCTCGCCCTGCACCTGCAGCACCCGCGGGCCGGGGGCGGGCTGGGCGAGCGCCAGGCCCGCGGCCAGCAGCAGCGGCAGGGCCAGGCCGCGGGCGGGGGTCGAACGGATGAGGCTGGGCATGGGGCTTCCTGGCTTCAGAACTGGGCGCGCAGCTTGAGCGCCGCCGACTTGCGGGAGTTGTCGTAGACGTCCTGGTTGGAGCGCGTGCGCGACCATTGCGCCTCGGCGCGCGCCGACCAGCGGGCGTTGATCGCGACGCTGAGCAGGCCGTCAACGGCCAGGTAGTCGTCGCGCCGGCGCGTGCCAAAGGCGATGACGTCGACATCGCCCCAGGTCTGGCGCGAGAAGGCCGCGCCCACGGCCAGCCGCACGCGCGGCAGTGGCGACAGCGAGGCGAACACGCGCAGCAGCGGCCCGTCCTTGTCGAGGTCGTCGCGGGTGCGCGCGATGTTGGTCTCCTGGGCCCAGGCCAGCCGCAGGCCGAGGCTGGGTTGGCCGGGCCACTGGGCCGGGCTGTGGCTGATCATGGCGCCCAGCGCGAGGGCGCGGCCGTCGCGCGAGGCCTCGCTGCCCGCGAAGCGCTGCTCGCCGAACTGGCCGAAGCCCATGAGCTGCGTCTCGGGCGACAGCGACCAGGTGGCCTCGGTGCCCAGCTGCAGCACGTCGCGGTAGCGCGCGTCGCCCACGGCCAGGTGGCCCACGGTGAGCGTGCTGCGCCACAGCGCGCCCACCGCGAGGTTGGCGAAGCCCAGGTAGGCGCTGGCGTTGCTGCGGTCGAAGCGCTGGGCCTCGCGGTGGCGCTGCTGCTCGAGGTCGGCCCCGGCGAACACCGACAGGCGGTTGCTCACGCGCAGCTGCTGCTCGCCGCCGAGCGCGACGTGCACGAAGTCGTCGGCCACGGCCTGCGAGTCGGTGCCGGCGATGCTCTGCACGCCGCCGAAGAGGAACTCCACCTCGTCGCGGAAGGTGCCCAGGTTGACGTTGTTGTCGCGCCCGGCGCCGAGCTCGGCATACAGCCGCGCCGCCGGCCGCCGCGTGCCGGCCTGGCGCGTCTGCATGGCCTCGAGGAAGCGGTTAATGCGCTCGCGCGTGGCCGCGGGCTGCTCATAGCGCAGCACGAACTCGAACTCCGAGCGCGCGCGCACGTAGTCGCCGAGCAGGAAGTAGCCCTGCGCCAGCTCCAGGCGCGCGCGGTCGTTGCCGGGCACCTGCGCGAGGTGGCGCTCCAGCGCCAGCAGCCCCTGGGGCACGCGCCCGGCGTTGATGGCGGCCACGCCGTAGAGGAAGTCGAAGTGCACGTCGCCGGCCAGCTGTGGCTGGCGCTGGGCCAGCTCGAAGGCCTGCTGGTGCTGGCCGCTCTCGACGAGGCGGCGCAGCTCGTCCAGCGGCGAGGCCGCCGCCGGCCGCGCCAGCAGCAGCGCAGCGGCACAGGCGGCGAGCAGGGCCACGCGCGGCGGCCGTGGGCGGGGCAGGGATGTGGTCACGGGTGATCGGTCCTCGTGGGGCGCGCTCGGGCGGCGGTTCATGGGGTGGGGACGGCGCCCAGCAGGCGGCGCAGGCTGGGGTCGAGGCTGATCAGCGGCAGCCGCTGCAGGGCCGGCAGCGTGATCTGGCGGGCGTCGTTGCCGAACAGCGCCGCGAGCTCGGCCGCCGTCAGCGTGCCGGGCACGCCCGGCAGCTGCAGGCCGCGGCCGGCCAGGCCGTCGCCGGCCGCGGGCGCGTTGAGCATGCGCAGCGTCTCCTGCAGCGCCGCGCCGGCGGCGGCGATCTCCTCGGGCGTGAACGAGCCGATGCCGAAGCCGCCGTCGCCGGCGTCGGGCTGGTCGCTGAGCTGCACCGGCCGCGGCAGCACGATGAGCTGGCCGGCCTCGTAGCGCAGCTCGTAGTTGCCGGGCTCGGTGCCGCTGACCCGGCCGCCCGAGTGCAGCAGCGCGATGCGGCTGCCGCCCTGGGCGCCGGCCAGCTCGGGCGCGGGCGGCACCAGGCCCGTGACGGCATGGCCCAGGCCGGGCAGCAGGCCGCTCACGCTGGCGCCGAAGCCCAGGCCCGCGAGCTCGTTCTCGAAGGCCACGACGAAGTCGCTGCTGATGGTCACGGGCCGTGGCCGCACCGTCACCGTGCCGTCGCGGTAGGCGATGTCGTAGTTGGCCGGGTTGAAGCTGCCCCCGGTGGCCGCGCTGGCCACCAGGGCGTAGGGCGATCCCGCCACCGGCTGCAGCGCGCCGAAGCCGGCCGAGGCCAGCGTCACCGAGCCCACGCTCTGCGTGCCCACCAGGCCGCTGGCGCTGAACTCGGTGCCCAGCGGCACCACCGCCGTGCCGTAGACCTTGTCGATCGCGCCCGCGGTGATGAGCAGCGGCGCGCGCAGGATGTTGCCGCTGAGCGCCGGCAGGCTGGCCGGCAGGCTGTAGTTGCCGCGGTCGGCCCCGGCCAGGGCCAGGGCACCGACGCCCACGCGCAGGCCGCTGCCGGCGTCCGCGCGCTCGAAGGCCGCGCCGCTGGCGGTGACCACGAGCTCGTCGCCGGCCAGGCGGTCGGTGCTGATGAGCAGGCTGGCGCCGGTGTCGCCGTCGTAGACCTTGTCGATCACCGTCATCGACAGCACCAGCGGCCGCGGCGTGATGCTGCCCGTGGTGACGAGGCTGGTGATCCCGCCCAGCGTGTAGTTGCCGGCGTCGGCGCCGCCGAGCGTGAGCCCGGCCACGGTGACGGGCTTGTCCACGCCCACGTCGCGGGCGCCCTCGCCCGTGTAGGTGGCCGTGCCCACCAGCGTGACGGCGTCGCCGTCGACCACGCCGCTGCTCACCAGGCTGACGCTCGCGGTGGTGGTGCCGTCGTAGACGCGCGGCGCCACCGTGACCCCTGCGCTCAGCGTGCGCGGCAGGATGCTGGCGGTGGCCGTGCCGGTGCTGGCCGTGAGGCGGTAATTGCCGGCGTCGGCGCCGCTGAGCCGCAGGTCGCTGATGGCCACGGGCTTGTCGGTGCCGGCGTTGCGCGCGCCCGGCCCCGTGAACACCGCGCTGCCCACGAGCGTGGCGGCGTCGCCGGCCAGCAGGCCTGCGGCGGTGATGGCCACGCTCGCGGCCGTGGTGCCGTCGTAGACCTTGTCGAGGCCGGCGAACACGGCGCTGATCTCGCGCGGGGCGATGTTCGCCGTGATGGCCGCGCTGTCGGCGACCACGTAGTTGCGCGCGTCGGCGCCGGACAGGGCGAGCCCGGCCACGCTGACCGGGCGGTTGTCGCCCGCGGCCTTGTCGGGCAGCGTGCCGGTGGCGCCGTCGGCCACCTCGAGCTCGTCGCCCGCGATGGCGCCCGTGATGCTCGCGCCGCTGCGGTCGATGGCGACCCGCGCGGTGCCGTCGTAGACGCGGTCCAGCGCGCGCACGCCGGCCAGCGACACCGGGCGCGGCGCGATGTCCACCGTGAGCCCGTCGACGCCGCCCACGCGGTAGTTGCCGGCGTCGGCGCCGCTCAGCGTAAGGCCCGTGAGCGCGACGGGCTTGCCGAGGCCGGCGTGCTTGTCGAGCATGCGCGCACCGCCACCGCCGCTGAAGGCCACCGAGACGTCGTCGCCGGGCACGACGTTGCTCGCACCCGTGGCGCCGCCGCCACCCGCCCCGAAGCTGACGGCGACGTCGAGCGTGCCGTCGTAGACGCGGTTCGTGACGCTCAGGCCCGACAGGCCGGTCACCGTGAGCAGCCGCGGCGTCACGCTGGCCGTGGTGCTGGCGGTGGCGGCGCCCAGCAGGTAGTTGCCGGCATCGGCGCCGGTGAGCGTGATGCCGCTCACCAGCACGGGCTTGTCGGTGCCGACCTGGCGGCCGTCGGTGAAGCGGGCCGTCTCGCTGATCGCGACGCTGTCGCCCGCGACCAGGTTGGAAAGGCTCCGCGCGACGACGGCGTCGACGCTGCCGTCGTACTCGCGCGCCACGCCGGTGTAGGCCAGGCCCAGCGGGCGCGGCGTGATGTCGGCCGTGGTGCTGCCGGTGGTGGTGGTGAGCTGGTAGTTGCGGCCGTCGGCGCCGCCGAGCGTGGCCGAGGTCACGGCCACGGGCTTGTTCAGGCCCGCGTTGCGCGCCCCGTCGTCGGTGAAGACGCCGCTGCCCAGGATGAGCACGACGTCGCCGGCCAGCACGTCGGCCGACAGGCCGCCGACGCTGGCCGCGGTGCCGCCGTCGTAGACGCGGCTGATGCCCACGAAGCTGGGCGTCAGGGCGCGCGGGCTGATGTTCACGGTGACGCCGGTGGTCTCGGCCACGCTGTAGTTGGCGGCGTCGGCACCGCCGATGGCCAGGCCCGTCACGGCCACGGGCTTGGCCGTGCCGACGTGCTTGTCGGCCATCAGGCCCGTGGTGGTGCCGGCCGGCGGGGCGGTGAGCGTGACCTCGTCGCCGGCGATCAGGTCGCCCGGCTCGGGCGTGATGGGGCCGCTGGTGCTGACCGTGACCTGCACCTCGCGCGTGCCGTCGTAGACGCGGTCGGTGGCGCTCACGCCCGTCAGGCCCACGATGCGCAGCGGCCGCGGGGTGACGGTGGCCGTGGTCGTGGCGGTGTCGGCCGCGAGGCGGTAGTTGCCGGCGTCGGTGCCGGCCAGGGCGATGCCGCTGACGGCCACCGGCTTGCCGGTGCCGGCGTTGCGCGCGCCGGGGCCCGTGAACACGGCGCTCTGCGTCAGCGCGACGGCGTCGCCCTCGACGAGGCCGGCCAGGCTGCCCAGCACGGGGGCCGCGACGCCGCCGTCGTAGACGCGGCTGCCGCCCGTGAACGCGGCCGAGACGAGCTTGGGCAGGATGTCGGCCGTGGTGCTGCCGCCGGGGTTGGTGAGCTGGTAGTTGCGCGCGTCGGCCCCCGTGAGCAGGCCGGCCGTGACCTCCACCGCCAGCCCGGTGCCCGCGTGGCGGCCGGCGGTGAAGACCGCCGCGCCGCCGATGAGCACGGTGTCGCCGCCGAGGATGTCGGCCGAGCTGCCCAGCACCTGGGCCACCGCGCTGCCGTCGTAGACCTTGTCGACGCCGGTGTAGGTGGCGGTCAGCGGGCGCGGCGTGATGTTGACGGTGACGCCCTCGGTGGCGGCGACGCGGTAGTTGGCGGCGTCGGCACCGGTGAGCGCCAGCCCGTCCACGACCACAGGCTTGAGCGTGCCGACGTGCTTGTCGGCCATGGTGCCGGTGGTGCGGTCGCCGACCAGCGGGTTGACCGCGACCTCGTCGCCCGGCACCACGGCGGCCGGGTCCACCGCCACGGGCCCGCTGCCGCTGATGCGCACCGACACGGCGGTGCTGCCGTCGTACACGCGGTCGTCGGCCGTCACGCCGGTCAGGCCGGTGAGCGTGAGCGGCCGCGGCGTGATGCTGCCGCTGGTGGTGGCCGTGGTGCTGGCCAGCACGTAGTTGGCGGCGTCGGCGCCGCCGAGCGCGATGCCGCTCACGGCCACGGTCTTGCCCGTGCCGGCGTTGCGCGCGCCGGCGCCGGTGAACACCGCCGTCTGCGTGGCCACCACGGCGTCGCCGGCGACCAGGCCACCGAAGGCCGGCACGACGGGGGCCTCGACGCTGCCGTCGTAGACCTTGGTGACGGGGCCGTAGGCCGGCGTCACCGTGCGCGGGGTGACGTCGGCGCTGGTGCTGCCCGTGGGGTTGAGCAGCGTGTAGTTGCGCGCCTCGCTGCCCGACAGCAGCGCGCTCGTGATGCTGACGGGCTTGGCCGTGCCGACGTTCTTGCCGTCGCTGAAGAAGCCAGTGCCACGGATCAGCACGCTGTCGCCGGTCACGATGCCGGCGGCGCTGCCGCTGGCCTGGGCGGCGGTGCTGCCGTCGTAGACGCGGTTGACGCCGGCCCAGCTGGCGGTGAGCGCGAGCGGCGAGATGTCCACCGTGACGCCGGCGGTGCCGACGATGCGGTAGTTGGCCGCGTCGAGGCCGGCCAGCGTGAGCCCGGTGATGGTGACGGGCTTGCCCTCGCCGACATGGCGGTCGGCCATGGTGCCGGCCGTGAGGCCGGAGCCGGGCAGGGCGATGCTCACGCTGTCGCCGGCCAGGATGTCGCCGCTCACCGGCGTGAGCGTGACGCCGGCCGGCACCACCACCGTGACGTCGCGGGTGCCGTCGTAGACGCGGTCCACCGCCGTCACGGCGTCCAGCCCGCTGATGGTGATCGGGCGCGGCGTGATGCTGCCGCGGGCCGTGGCGGTGTCGGTCTCGAGCCGGTAGTTGGCGGCGTCGGCGCCTGTGAGCGTGATGCCGCTGATGGCCACCGGCTTGTCCGTGCCGACGTTGCGGGCGCCGTCGCCCGTGAACTCGGCGCTGGCCGTGCTGGAGACGACGTCGCCGGCCACGCGGCCGCCCAGGGTGCTGCTCACGGACACGGCGGTCAGGCCGTCGTAGACCTTGGTGATGCCGCTGAAGCCCACGCTCAGGGTGCGCGGCGTGATGTCGGCGCTGCTGCTGCCCGAGGGGTTGACCAGCGTGTAGTTGCCGGCCCAGGCGCCGGTGAGGAAGCCGCCGCTCACGGCCACGGCCTTGTCCGTGCCCACGCCCTTGCCGGCGCTGAACACGCCCGTGGCGCTGACCGCGACGCCGCCGGCGTCCACCGGCAGCAGGTCGGCCGGCGTGGCCAGCACGCCCGCGTCGGCGGAGCCGTCGTAGACCTTGTCGAGCGCCGCGTAGCTGGCCGTCAGCGGCCGCGGCGCGATGTTCACCGTCAGCCCCGTGGCGCCCACCAGCACGTAGTTGGCCGACTCCTCGCCGCTCAGCGACGCGCCGCTGATGGTCACGGGCTTGGCGTTGCCGGCGAAGCGGTCGGCCAGCGTGCCGGTGCTGATGCCGTCGGGCGGCAGCGCGATGCCGACGCGGTCGCCGGGGATCACGGCGCTGGTGTCCACGCGCGCGCCGCTCACGTTGACGGCCACCGTGGTGCTGCCGTCGTAGATGCGGCTGGTGGCGGTGACGCCCGTCACCGACAGCGGGCGCGGCGTCACCGTGGCGGTGACGCTGCCGCCGAAACCGCCCAGCGTGTAGTTGGCGGCGTCGGCCCCCGTGAGCGCCACGCCCGAGATGCTGACGGGCTTGTCGGTGCCCGCCGCGCCGTCGGTGGTGAAGCGTGCCGTCTGCGACACCCCGATGAGGTCGCCGGCCACGAACTGCAGCGAGCTGCCGACGACCGGGGCCGAGAGGTCCGCCAGGCCGTTGTAGACGCGCGAGCCGCCCACGTAGTTGACCGTCACGCTCTTGGGCACGATGTTGCCCGTGGTGCTGGCGGTGGTGCTGGCCAGCGTGTAGTTGGCGGCGCTGCTGCCGGCCAGGCGGATGTCCGTCACGGCGATCGGCTTGCCGGTGCCGACGTTGCGCGCGCCGTCGCCGACGAAGCGCGCGGTCTGCAGGAAGGTGACCGTGTCGCCGCCGACGATGCCGGCCGTGGTGCTGGTGACGAGCGCCGTGATGCCGCCGTCGTACACCTTGTCGGGGGCGGTGAAGGTCGGCACCAGCGCGCGCGGCAGGATGTCGACCGTGATGCCGCTGGTGGCGCTGTCGATCAGGTAGTTGATCGCGTCGCTGCCGCTCAGCGTGAGGCCGGTCACCGTGACCGGCTTGTCGGTGCCCACGCCCGGCGTGGCGATGGTGCCGGTGCTCAGGCCCCCGGGCGGCAGCGACACCGAGACGATGTCGCCGTCCACGAAGCCGCTCGAGCCCACCGTGCCGGCGCTCACCGCCACGGTCGTCGTGCCGTCGTAGGCGCGGTCGGTGGCGGTGATGCCGCTCACGGTGACGGGCTTGGGCGTCACGCGGCCGGTGGTGCTGGCGGTGGTGTTGGTGACGCTGTAGTTGCCGGCGTCGGGGCCCGAGAGCACGATGTCGCTCACCGCGATGGGCTTGCCGCTGCCCACGTTCTTGGCGCCGTCACCCGTGAACACGGCGGTCTGCGTGGTGCTCACGTTGTCGACGCCGTACACCGACGAGCCGCCGCGGTTGAGCGTGACGGTGGCGCCGGTCGTGCCGTCGTAGACCCGCTCGACGCCGCTGAAGCTGAGCGTCACCGGGCGCGGCGTCACGCGGGCCGGCGTGGCCTCGCCGCGCGGGTTGGTGAGCGTGTAGTTGCCGGCGTCCGGGCCGATGATGGAGTTGGGGGTGATCACCAGCACCGGCTTGTCGCTGCCGACGTGGCGGTCGAGCGTGTAGCTGGCAAGCGTGCTGCCCGGCGTCACGAACTGCGCGTAGCCGCAGCTGAGCAGGCCGCAGTTGCTGACGTCGATGAGGAAGTTGACCGTGTCGCCGGTGACGAAGTCGGTGGTGGTCACGCGCACGCCGGCCGCCGCGCTGCCGTTGTACTCGCGGTCGAGCGCGGTGTAGGTGGCCGTGACCGGCTTGCGCGCGATGTCGACCGTGACGCCCGAGCCGCTGCCGGTGATGCTGTAGTTGAGCGCGTCGTTGCCGGTGAGCGCCAGGCCGGGCACCGTCACCGGCTTGGCCGTGCCGACGTTCTTGTCGGCCATCTGGCCCACCACCGAGCCGCCCGCGGGGGTGGACACCGAGACCTCGTCGCCCGGGACCACCGCGCTGGTGTCGACCGTGGCGCCCGCGATGCTGACGGCCACGTCGCGCGAGCCGTCGTAGACGCGGTTCACCGCGGTGACGCCGCTCACCGTGAGCGGCTTGGGCGTGATCGTGCCGTTGACCGTGGCCGTGGTGTTCTGCAGCGCGTAGTTGGCCGCGTCGGCGCCGGCGATGGCGATGCCGGTGGCGGTGATGGGCTTGCTCGTGACCGCGCCACCGGGGGTGTAGGCCACGTTCTTGTCGGCGTAGCCGGTGGCGGTGGCCGAGACCGTGATCGCGTCGCCGCCGAGCCAGGTGGTGGGGAAGAAGACCGAGGCGCTGGTGGTGCCGTCGTACACCCGCGACGCCGAGCCGGTGTGCTGCAGCTGGATGGTCAGCGGCCGCGGCGAGATGTTCACCGACACCGGGCCCGGCGTCACCGAGTAGTTGCCGGCGTCGAAGCCGCGCAGCGCGGCACCGGTGACGGTGACCGGCTTGTCGTCGCCCACGTTCTTGTCGGCCATGCTGCCGCGCAGGCGGTCGGTCGTGGGCAGCACGTTGTCGCCCGTGACCACGCCCGTGAGGGTGGCGCTGTCGCCGCGCACCGTGATGGTGGTGCCGGCGTTGTAGATGCGGTCGTCGGCGGTGAGGCCGTTGAGCACCAGCGGCCGCGGCGTGATCGCGACGCTCAGCGTGTCGGCGCCGATGACGCGATAGTTGCCGCCGTCGGGCCCGCCCAGGAGCACGCCGCTGACCGTGACCGGCTGCGTGCCGACGTGGCGGCTGGGGATGGTGCCGGTCGTCACCGTGGCCGGGTCGAAGCTCACGAGATCGCCGTCGAGCACGCCCGTGACGCTGCCCGAGGCCGTCAGCTGCACGGCGGTGGTGCCGTCGTAGGGCCGCGAGACGGCCGCCAGGCCGCCCACGCTCACCGGGCGCGGCAGGATGTCGGCGGTGGTGGTGGGCGAGCTCGGCAGCAGGTAGTTCGAGGCCTTGCCGACGGCGCCGTCGGCGAGGCTGAAGCTGCCCGTCAGGTTGACCGTGCGGTCGGGGCCCGCGGCCTTGCTCGCGAAGGCCGCGCTGAAGCCGGCGCCGGGCGTGAAGACGAGGTCCTCGCCGGCCACGAGGCCGCCGAGCACCGGGCTGGCGAGCACGGTGGCCGCGGTGCCGCCGTCGTAGACCTTGTCGGCCACCAGGCCGTCGAGCGTGAGCGGGCGCCGCGTGATGGTGAGCGTGGCGCTGCCGCTGACCGTGAGGTCGTAGCCGAGCTGGTTGGAGTAGACGTTGGCGGCGCCGAAGGCGTAGCTGCCGGCGTCGACGGCGGTGCCCGCGATGAACAGGTTCTGCGGCTCGAGCACGCTCGTGCCGCCGATCGTGAGCGGCACGCTGCCCAGGCTGGCGGTGCCGTCGTAGACCTTGCTCACGTCGGCCAGGCCCACCGTGAGCGGGCTCAGCAGGTTGCGCAGCAGTGGCGTCGTCTGGCCCTCGTACAGGCGCCAGGTGGCGCTGCTGCCGCCGGCCGTGGCCAGGCTCCAGCCGTCGAAGCGGGCGGCGCTGCGCAGCTCGGCCAGCGTGCTGGCCGTGCCCAGGCTGCTGGTGGCCTGGCCGGTCGTGTCGGTGGCCCAGAAGCTGGCCACGCTGGTGGCGCCGCTGGCCGCGGGCCGGCCCACCAGGCCACCGACGGCGCGCGAGGCCGGCAGGCCCGTGGCCTCGACGCGGCCGGTGGCGTAGCTGTTGAGCAGGCTGCCGTCGGTCCAGCCCACGAGGCCGCCGGCGCTCAGGCGGCCGCCGGCGTCGAGCAGGCTCACGGCGCCCGTGGCGTAGCTGTCGGCCACCGTCACGGCGGCCGCGGTCGGGCCGTCCATCCAGCCCACGAGGCCGCCGCCGTGGATGTCGCGCGTGCTCGAGATCGCGGTCGTCGCCGCCAGCGTCACCGGGCCCAGCGCCGCGCTGCGCACCACGCCGCCAAGCTGCGTGCCCGCGGCGCTGGTGCGCGTGATCGCGACGTGGCGACCCACCAGCCCGCCGACGGCCGCGTTGCTGGTGGCGTTGCCGTAGGCCAGGGTCACCGCGCCGGTGGCCAGGCTGTCGGAGATGCCGCCGGCCGCCACGCCGCCGTCGAATCCGCCATAGCCGCTGAACTGGCCCACCAGGCCGCCGACGTACTGCGTGCCCGAGACCCGGCCGCTGGCCGTGCTGCGGCGGATGCCGGCGTCGATGTGCGTGTCGGAGCTGCCGTGGCTGCCGTCGTAGCTGCCCACCAGGCCGCCGGCCATGCGCGCGCCGCTGACGTCGCCCGAGGCGCTGCTGTCGCGGATGCCCGTGCTGCCCGCCGCCACGCCGCCGAAGCCCGAGCGCGAGCCCACCAGGCCGCCGGCGAACTGGCCGCCGGAGACGTTGCCGCTGGCGCGGCTGTCGACGATGGAGCTGCTGGCGTAGTAGGCCTGCTGGCTGCCCACGAGGCCGCCGGCGCTGCCCGAGGTGCCCGTGTTGACGACCGCGCCGGTGGCGGTGCCGTTGACGATGCCGATGTACTCGAGCAGGCCCACGAGGCCGCCGACCTCGCTGCTGCCCGTGACGCGGCCGCTGGCCGAGCTGTTGGTGAGCGCGCCCGACGAGGCCGAGCCACCGTGGGCCTGGCCGATGAGGCCGCCGGCCTGGCCGTCGGCCGTGACGTCGCCGCTGGCGGTGTTGTCGATGAAGCGCGAGGCGGCCGCGAGCGAGAAGTAGCCCACGAGGCCCCCCGCGCGGTGCGAGCCGGTGATGGTGCCGCTCGTGTCGTCGCCGAGCACCGCCCCGGAGGCCCGGCTGCGCTCGATCGAGCCGCCCGTGGTGAAGCCGACGAGGCCGCCGCTGTAGCCGTAGTAGGTGTCGGCCAGCACGGCGCCGGAGGCCTGGCTGTCGAAGATGCCGCCGCCGGCCACGTTGGTGAAGAAGCTGCCGACGAGGCCGCCGGCGTAGCCCGTGCTGAACGAGGGCCCCGCGACCAGCACGCGGCCACTGGCCGTGCCGCGGTTGATGTTGGTGAGGCTCAGCTCGCCGGCCAGGCCGCCGGCGCGGCCGCTGGCAGCGACGTTGCCGCTGGCACTGCTGTTGTCGATGCCGTCGTTGTCGTAGCCGTAGCCCACCAGGCCGCCGGCGTAGCCTTCGGCCGTGACGGCGCCGGTGGTGGCGCTGTCCTTCAGGGTGCCGCTGTACTGCCACAGCCCGTAGAGGCCGCCGCCGTAGCTGTTGCCGTTGACGGCCCCCGAGGCCTGCAGGTTCAGCGAATCGCCCGAGCCGAAGAACGAGCCCACCAGCCCGCCGGCGTAGTTGCCCTCCACGCGGCCGCTGGCCGTGGCGTTGCTGAGGGTGCCGCTGGAGACGAAGTCGCCGACCAGGCCGCCGGCGTAGGTGCCGCCGCTCACCTGGCCCGTGGCGCTGGCGCCCGAGAGGTTGCCGCCGTTGACGTAGTAGCCCACGAGGCCGCCCGTGCGCGTGCCGCCGCTGACTGCGCCCGTGGCGTGGGCGTTGCTGAGCCCGCCGGGCTTGCCGAAGTAGCCGATCAGGCCGCCCACGTTCGACGCCGGGCCCAAGGCCGTGACGCTGCCGCTCGCGCGGGCGTCGCTGATGCTGCCGTTGCCGTCGGCGTAGCCGATCAGGCCACCGGCCGAGCCGCCGGCCGAGGTGCTGACGTTGCCGCTGGCCCGCAGCCTGCTCGCGGTGGCGGTGGTGCTGTACCAGCCGACCAGGCCCCCGGTCTGGCCGCCGCCGCTGACCGCGCCGCTGGCCGAGGCGTCGGTGAGGTCGCCGCCGCTCAGCTGCCCGAAGAGGCCGCCCACGCTGGCGCTGCCCGAGGTGGAGCTGACGTTGCCGCTGGCCGTGAGGGTGGCCTTGGCCCCGGCGCCGTCGGCCTGGCCGACGAGGCCGCCGACGTGGTTGCGCCCGCTCACCGCGCCCGTGGCCGAGCTGTTGCTGATGGCGCCGCTGTGGTAGCCCGCCAGGCCGCCGGCCGCGCCGCTGGTGCTGGCCTGCACGACGCTGGCGCCGGCCGTCAGGCCGTCGAGCGCCGCGGCGCGGCTGTAGCCGACGAGGCCGCCCACCCAGGCCGTGCCCGTGACCGTGGGCGTGGTGGTCGAGACGCTGGCCAGCGCCCCGGTGGTGTTGTGGTAGCCGACGACGCCGCCCGTGTACCAGCCGCCGTTCACGCTGCCCGTGGCGGTGACGCCGCTCACGCCGCCGGTCATCGCGGTGTAGCCCACGGCGCCGCCGACGCTGTAGCCGCTGCTGTCGCTGCTGCTCACGTTGCCGCTGGCCGTGCTGCCGGTGAGGGCGCCCGTGCCCAGGGCAAAACCCACGAGGCCGCCGGCGTCGCCGCGGCTGCTCACGTTGCCGCTGGCCGTGAGCCCGTTGAGGTTGCCGCTGCTCGGGTTGAAGTAGCCGACGATGCCGCCGGCGTAGAGCCCGCCCGACACCGTGCCGCTGGCGCTGCTGTCGGTGATGCTGCCGTGGCTCGCCCAGCCCACGAGGCCGCCCGCGGCGCCGCTGCTGGAGCTGGAGGCGATGCTCACGGGGCCGCTGGCCGTGGCCGCGCGGATGGTGCGGCCGGAGCCCTCGGCGCGGCCCACGAGCCCGCCCGCGTAGTGCGTGCCGCCGCTGGCCGTGGCCGACACCGAGCCGGTGGCCGTGGCGATGTCGATGGAGCCGGCCGTGCGGCCGGCCAGGCCGCCGACGTAGCGCGTGCCGTCGGCGGCCGTGCTCACGTCGGCCACCGCGCCCACGCGGCTCAGGGTGCCGTCGTTGGCGTAGCCCACGAGGCCGCCCACCCAGGTGATGCCCGAGACCGTGGCGCCGGTCTGCGTGGCGTCCTCGAGCAGGGCGCTGCTCTGGAAGTAGCCCACGAGGCCGCCGGCGGCGTCGGCGCCGCCCACGGTGCCCGCGGCCTGCACGCGCTGCATGGCGCCGCTCATGTTGTAGTGGCCGACGAGGCCGCCGCCGTAGCTGCCGCCCAGCGCGCTCAGCGTGACGTGGCCGCTGGCCGTGCTGTCGGTGAGCCCGAAGCTGCCCGAGGGCGTCTGCGCCAGGCCCACCAGGCCGCCGACGGCGCCGCTGCCCGACACCGCCCCCGTGGCCGTGCCGCGCACGAGGTTGCCGTCGTGGTTGTACCAGCCGACCAGGCCGCCCGTGCGCAGCGAGGTGCTGCTGCCCGTGGTGCAGACGCTGGCGCTGGAGCTCACGGTGTCGAAGCCGCCGCTGCCGTTGGCCTGCCCGACGAGGCCGCCGGCCGTGCCGGCCGAGGTCACGCTGCCGCTGCTGCTGCTGTTGGCGACGGCGCCGTTGCTGCGCCCCACGAGGCCGCCCGTGGCCCCGCTGGCCTCGGTGGCGGTGACGTTGCCGCTGAAGCTCAGGCCCGAGAGGGCGCCGGTGCTGTCGCTGTAGCCGATGAGGCCACCCACCCAGCGCGGGCCGCTGACCACCTTGGTGCTGCCGGCGGGCACCACACTGACGAGGCTGCCGGCACCCAGCACCACGTTGCTCTGCAGGTAGCCGATGAGGCCACCCGTGATGCCGCCGCCGCTGACGTTGCCGGCGGCCGTGATGTCGCCGGGCGCGCCGCTGAGCGCATACAAGCCCACCGCGCCGCCCGCGTAAAACGCGGCCCCGTCGCCGGCGCTGCTGGACACGTTGCCCAGGGCGTCGGAGTCGCTGATGGCACCGGTGCCGCCGGCCACCCCGATGAGGCCGCCGGCGTGGCCGGCGCCCAGCACGTCGGACTCCGCCCGGTTGGCGCGGAACTCGCCGCCGGTGGGCGCGGTCCAGCGCCCGGCGATGCCGCCGGCGAACGCGCTGCCCTCGACCTGGCCGCCCGTCACCGTGGCCGCGACCAGCCCCGCCTGGGCATCGCCGACGACACCCCCCGCGAAGCCGCCGCTGCCCGCCGTCGCGGCCACGGTGGCCACCCGGACCGTGGCGCCGTCGATGCCGCCGCTCTGCTGCTGGCCCGTCACGCCGCCGGCGTAGGCGCCGAAGCCGCTGCCGCTGGCGGTGACGAGGGCGCCGCTGCCGGCGCCCGGGTTGACGGCCACGCGCTCCAGCCGCACCGTGGTGCCGCTGGCGACGCTGCCCACCAGCCCGCCGGCCCAGGCGGCGCCGGCGGCGTTGCTGGCCTGCACCGTGACGGCGTGGCCGCCGGGGGTGTCCAGCGTGCCCACGCGCACGTTCTCGATGGTCGTGGCGCCGTTGGCGCTGCCCGCCAGCGCGCCCGCGCGCAGGCCGCCGACGATGCGGGCACGCTCGATCACGAGGTTGCGCACGCTGGCGCCCGAGAGCATGGCGAACAGGCCGTTGTTCTGTGCCGCCGCGTTGTCGACGGCCAGCACGCCCGTGAGGCTGTGGCCCAGCCCGTCGAGCCGCCCGGTGAACGCGTTGGCCGCCGAGAAGGTGGCGCTGGCCTCGTTGCCGATGGGGTTCCAGTTGGCCACGCCGTCGAGCGCGATGTCGCCGGCCAGGATGTAGTTGCCGCCCAGCGCGATGCCCTGCAGCTCGGAGGCGCTGCGCAGCTTGGTGTAGCCGATGTTGTCGAGCGTGAAGCTGCCGCTGCCCGGCAGCCGCACGCGGCTGTTGAGCACGAAGCGGCCGCTGCCGTTGTTGTCGGTGTCCGCGTCGATGACGAGGTTGCCGGCGCCGGTGGCGTGGATCTCGCGGTTGACCTCGACGTGGCGGTGCGCGCTCAGCGTCAGCGTGGTGGCGGCGTCCCAGGTGACGGCGCCGTTGACGAAGAGGTCGCCGTTGCCCGTGCCGCTGGCCAGCGTGGCCAGCTCGACGTTGCCGAGCTCCAGGTTGGCCGACAGCGTGGCCGAGCCGATGCCCGTGGTGGTCGACGGCGCCGCGCCGTCGCTGACGGTGAAGTCGGTGGGGTCGATGAGCCAGCGGCCGTGGCGGCCGGCGGCCGAGCGCGTGTCGACCCGGGTCTCGGGGGCGATGCTCACCTGGGCCGCGGAGGTCTCGACCAGGCCGCCGCGGCCACCCTCGGCGCGGGCGCTGATCGATCCGCCGAGCACGAGGGCACCATGCGCCAGGTGGCCGATCACGTCGATGCGGCCGGCGTCGGCGGCACCGCGCGCGTCGGCCTCGATGCGGCCGCTGGACTCGACGCGGTCGCCGGTGATCCAGATCTGGCCGCCGCGCTCCTCGATGCTGTGGGCGCGCACGATGCCGGTGTTGTTGACGAGCGAGCTCGCCAGCGCCTCGGCCGAGGCGGCCGTGAGCGTGACGCTGCCGCCGTCGGCGGCGATGCGGCCGCTGTTGAGCACGCTGCCGGCCACGCCGGGGTCGACCACGGCCGACAGCAGCCCGCTGCCGCTGATGCTGACGGTGGCCGCACGGCCGGAGGCCAGCACCACCGAGCCGGCGTCGACGCGCAGCTCGCCGCGGTTGTCGACCGTGGGGCCGAACAGGACCAGGTAGCCGCCGGCGTGCGCCGTGAGCTCGCCCTCGTTGCGCACGCCCCCGGTGGCGCCGGGCGCGGCGGTGAAGCGGTGCAGGCCGGCGGCGAAGTCGGCCTGGCTCATGTCGAGCGCCGAGGCCACGAGGCCGCCGACATCGACGCGGGCGCCGGGCGCGAAGAGCACGCCGTTGGGGTTGGTGAGGAAGACCTGGCCGTTGGCGCGCAACCGGCCGTAGATCTGCGTGGCCTCGTGGCCGACCACGCGGTTCAGCGCGATGGCGCCCGGGCCGGGCTGCAGGAACTCCACGAGCGCGTCGCGGCCGATCGAGAAGCTCTGCCAGTCGATGCCCAGGCGCGGGCTGGACTGCACGATGGTCAGCGTGCCCCCGCTCTGGGCCAGCGAGCCCGTGCCCGTGACGACGACGCCGCCCGCCGGCAGCGTGCCCGCCGCGAGGGGCAGGCTGCCCTGGGCGTACACCGGCCCGGCGCTCCAAGCGATGGCGGCCGTGCCCAGCACCACGGCCAGCAGCCGGCGCAGCAGGCTCGAGATGCGCGGCCAGCGCAGCCAGCGGCGCCAGGCGGCCAGGCGCCGCGCCAGGCGCTGGCGCCGTGCCCCGCGGCTGGCGCGACGGTCGGCCCGACGGGGCGTCGCCGCCGGCCCTGCGCCCGGGGCCCTGGGCGCCCGTTCGCGGCGGGCCGTCGGTGCGGTCTGGGGCTTGGCTTGCGGGCTCATGGCGTGCTCCGGGCGGGCTCGGGGGTGCGGTGGGTCAGGGCGTGATCTGCAGCTGCAGGTACAGCCGCGGGCGCGGGTCGGACTCGTCCGACGTGGGCACGCGGCCGCCGCGCCAGGCCAGCGAGGCCGTCAGCGCCAGGCCGCTGCCGGCCAGGCTGCCGTTCCACTGCAGGCCCAGGCCGGTGGCGCTGAGCGTGGCGTCGTTGCCCGGCAGCGCCGAGCCGCGGTCGATGCTGCCGCTGGCGCGGTCGTGGAAGAGGGACGCCACGACGCTGCCGCCGAGCAGGTCGACGGCCTGGCGCAGCTCCAGCGTGACGAGCCGGCCGACGTCCACCGAGAGCTCGCCGGGCCCGTAGGCGCGCACGCCGCCGGCACCGCCGAGGCCGAGCTTCTCGGAGCTGTCGAGCCGGCCGCCCGTGGTCTGCGCCAGCAGGCGCAGGTACAGGCGGGTGTTGCCCGCCAGGGCCTGCTCGCGCGCGGCCTGCAGCTGCGCCTTGCGCCACTCGGCCACGGGCTGGCCCGGCACGCGCAGCTGGCCCATGCTGGCGGTGGCCGTCAGGGTGCTCAGGCCGCCCAGGCCCCAGAGGCGGTCGCGCCCGTCGAGCGTGAGGCCGAGCTCGCCCACCTGGTTGTGCTTGCGCGTGACCTGGCCGAGCGTGAGCAGCTCGTCGGCCAGGCGCTTGAAGTCGATGCCGGCGCGCAGCCAGACGTTGTGGTCGATGCTGCGGCGCAGCGGGTAGCTGGCGTCCAGGCCCGCGGTGTCGGCGCGGCCCACGGCGCCCAGCGCCGAGAAGCTGCCGCCGAGCTGGTACTTCAGGCGCGACACGGACGCCCCGAGCCGCCAGCCGTCGCTGCCCACCGGCACCTGGGTGGCGAGGCTGCCGGTGACGAGCCCGCCGCGGTTGGAGACGACGCCGCGCGCGACCGTGCTGTCGCCCACGCCGAAGAGGTCGCGGAACTGCAGCGTGAGGCCCGCGCGGTGCGGGCCCGTGGCCGAGCTGCCGTGGTTGCTGTACTCGAGGCGCGTGACCAGCGGCTCGTCCTCGGCCACCGAGACCACGAGGTCGGCCCCGCCCGTGGTGGCGCCCGGCGTGAAGGCGGCACGCGCGGTGACGCCCGGGAGGTCGTTGAGCAGCAGCAGCTGCCGCTCCACGCGCGCCTGCAGCACGGGCTCGGGCGCCTCGCCCTTGGAGACCAGCGCGTCGGTGTGGGCCTGCACGACGCGGTCGGCCAGGCGCACCTCCTGCGCCGTCACCACCTGCACGGCCTCGATGCGGCCCTCGAGCACGGCCAGCTCGACAACGCCGCCGTCCACGCGCTGGGCTGGCAGGTAGGCGTAGCTCAGCAGGTGGCCGTTGCGCTGGTAGTGCCGCGTGAGCGCGGCAGCGGCCTCGTTGAGGCCGCGCAGGTCGAGCCGGCGCCCGGTGAAGGGCGCCAGCAGCGGCTGCAGCGTGGCGTCGTCGAAGCTGCGGTGGCCGCTGAGGCGGAAGGCCCGCACCTCGACCGCGGCCCCCTCGGGCAGCTCGAGCACGGGGCGTGCGGGCGCGTCCACCACGCGGGGTGGCGTGGCCGGGGGCAGCGTGGGGGCCGGCGGGCGGCGGGTTTCCTCGAGCAGGGAGCCGGCCGAAGGCAGGGACTGCGCGTGCGCCGCGCCCGGCAGGCCCAGCACGGCGCTCAGGGCCAGCAGCCCCAGGATGGGCGCCCGGGCGGGCGCCGGGGCGGCAGGGGTTGGGGGCGTTTGGGGCATGCGCGGCTTCGGAGCAAGGCGTGCACGTTGGCTGCAGGCCGTTGCAGGAGCGTTGCAGCTCAGCGCCGCGACAGCTTCTCGAGCAGGGCCACCAGTTGCCGTTCGGCCGGGTGGAAGTTCTTGTCCTGGGTGAGCAACGCCTGAAGGGCGGTGATGGCGTCGTCGACGCGGCCCGCATCGGCCAGCGCCAGGGCACGATCGTAGGCCTCCCATGACGCCGCGGCATAGGTCAAACCTGGGGAAGCGCCTCCCCCCAAAGCGCGTGTCAGGCGGCGGTTGAGCGCCTCGACCTGCTGCATCACGGTGGCCAGGTCACCGGTGAACTCGTCGGAGACCAGCACGCGCGAGCTCGCCGTCTCGACCACGCGCACGTGCACCTGCACCTGCTCGCCCAGCACGAAGAAGCCGCCGAACACCATGCGCGCGGCGCCGACGATGCGGCCCAGGCGCAGCCGCGCGTCGGCGTCGGCCAGCTCCGAGGCCGCCAGCTTCTGCTCGGCCAGCACGTCGCGCAGGCGCTGCCGCTCCACCACGGGCAGGCCGGGCACGCGCAGCAGCTGCGCCGTGAGGTTCTCGGGCAGCGCGCGGCGCAGGAACTCGCCCGCGCCGGGCAGGGGCGACTGGTTGTCGAAGTCCCACACCACCACCGCGGGCAGCGCGGGCGCCGCCTGGGCGCGGGCGCCCCGTGCCAGGGCCGCCGCGCCGGCGGCCAGCCCCGCGAGCGCGGCGCGGCGCTTCATTCCTTGCGGGCGATGACGCGCTGGTTGCGCGCCAGCGTGCCCTGGCGCTCGGCCACGCGGGCATAGGCCAGCTGGTCCTGCACCTCGGTGACGGTGAGCTGGGCGATGCGCGTGTCGCGGTGGCCGAGCACGCGGCCGTTGAGCTCGATCGGCGCGCCGCGCTCGATGACGTTGAAGGCCTGGCCCGGGGCCACGCCGTGCTTCTTGCCGAGGTTGATGATCACGCGGTCGTCCTCGACCACGGCGATGCGGCCGCGCAGCGGGTACCTGTCCTGCACGGTGGCGGCGATCTGCTGGGCGATGGCCGTGGCCAGCGCCGTGGGGTTGACGGCGCCCGTCTGGCGCTCGGCGCGCACCATGGCCAGCTGGGTGGTCTCGGTGTCGATGGCGCGCACCGAGGCCGTCAGTCCGCCGGGCTCCTGCGTCATCACGCCCGAGACCATCAGGCGCGCGGCGAGCAGCCGGCCGAGGCGGATCTGCGTGTCCTGGTCGGCCAGCTCCGAGGCGCCGAGCTTCACCTCGGCCAGCACCTTGTCGAGCAGGCGGCGCTCCACCAGCGTGTAGCCGCGGGCCTGCAGCTCGCGGATGAGCTCCTGCTGCACCAGCACCTCCAGGCCGATGCGGCCGCCCGCGCCGGGCAGGGCCTGGTCCTGGAAGGGCAGCACGCTCAGCGCCATCACGGGCGAGGTCCAGTCGTCGGGCGCGCCCGCGCCGGCCGGCCGCGGCGGTGGGTTGCGGAACTGCGCCACCAGCTCCCGGACGCTGGCGTCGATGGCGGCCTGGCGGGCGCGGTCCTGGTCCTCCGCGATCGCCTCCTGCGCCTGGCGCAGCAGGGCGAGGGTGACGGCGTCGGCCGGGTCCAGCGCCTGGGCGCGCTCGAGCACGGCCTTGGCGCGCTGTGGGTTGCCGGCGTCCTGCAGCGCCACGGCCAGGTTGGACAGCGCCGCCACGGACTGGCGGTCCTCGCGCACGGCGCGCTCGTAGCTGGCCAGGGCGGCCTTCGGGTCCTGCGCGCGCTGGGCGTTGCCCACGGCCAGCAGCGCCTGCGACTTCTGGAACGAGAAGTCGGCGGTCGTGCGCTCGCCCGCCGCCTGCTGCAGCGCCGCCTGGGCGGCGGCGGCCTCGCCGGCGCCGGCCAGCGCGCGGCCGCGCGTGAGGTAGGCCGCGCCGCGGGTGGGCGACTTGGCGATGATCTCGTTGGCCGCCTTCAGCGCGTTCTGCAGGTCGCCACGCGCCAGCATCACCTCGGCCAGGCCTTCGCGCCCCATGAGTGCCACCTCGGGGTGCGGGTTCGTGGCCAGGGCCTGGAAGATGCGGTCGGCGTCGTCGAGCTGGCGCTGGCGCAGCAGCTCGTAGGCGCGCTCGGCGCGCGCGATGTGCTCCAGCGCCGGCGGCGGCGGCAGCGTCGTCGGGCCGGCCTTGGCCGCGGGGCTGGGCGGGAAGAAGTAGAAGTCGCCCTCCAGCGAGGTGTTCTCCCAGGGCACCTGCTGGCCGTTGGAATCGAGCCGCACGCCCAGGCGCACGCGCTTGAACACCTCCTCGATGGGCAGGCCGGGCTTCTCGATGTTGGCCAGCAGGTGCTGGGTGTACAACCCGTTGTCGCCACGGCCGTCGCTGGCCACGCTGCCGGGGGCGGTGGCGAAGGCCACCAGCGAGCCGATCGGCGCGTCCATGGAGCCCAGCCCGCCGCCGCTGCTGCGCGTGCTGCGCGCGAAGGGGTTGTCGCGGCAGGCGTCGAGGATGACGACGTTGACGCGGTTCTTCGCCGTCTCCATCTTGTCGAGCACCATCTGCACGTCGACGGCCTTGTAGGGCACCTCGTCCTCGCGGCGGATCTCGGCGCCCACGGGCATCAGGAAGTTGCGGCCCTTGATCTGCACGCCATGGCCGGCGAAGTAGAAGAGCCCGGCGCCGCCGGCCTTGAGGCGGTCGCCGAAGCGGCTCACGGCGTCCTGCAGCTGGCCCTGCGTGGCGTTGAGCCGGAGGTCGACCGTGAAGCCGGCCTTGCGCAGCGCCGCGGCCACGGCCTGCGCGTCGTTCACGGGGTTGGGCAGCGGCGCGTGCGCGTAGCTGGCGTTGCCCACCACCAGCGCATGCCGCGGCTCGTTGGGCACGGCCGCCGGCGCCAGCCCGTGCAGCAGGCCGGCGCACAGCACCAGCAGCGACAGGAACGCCCGGCGCAGCGCGGCGGCGGGGTGGACGGCGTGGCTCGATGCGGACATGGGGACCCCCGGTGGGCAGGCCAAGCCTGCTGCGGGGGATGCTAAGCCGGCCACGCCGGCCGGCAACCTTCGGGCGGGGGAGTTCAGCCCGCCTTGCCGGGCGACGACACCTTGTGCCGCATGAGGCGGCCCTTCTCGCGCTCCCAGTCCTTCTTCTTCGCGTCCTCGCGCTTGTCGTGCTGCGCCTTGCCCTTGGCCAGCGCGATCTGCGCCTTCACGCGGCCGCCCTTGTAGTGCAGGTTCAGCGGCACCAGCGTGAAGCCCTTCTGCTCGACCTTGCCGATGAGGCGGCGGATCTCCTGCTTGTGCATCAGCAGCTTCTTGGTGCGGTCGGGCTCGGGCAGCACGTGCGTGCTGGCGCTGCGCAGCGCGTTGATGCGGCAGCCGATGAGGAAGAGCTCGCCGTCGCGGATGTGCACGTAGCCGTCGGTGAGCTGCACCTGGCCGGCGCGGATGGCCTTGATCTCCCAGCCGGACAGCACCATGCCCGCCTCGAACTGCTCCTCGATGGCGTATTCGTGGCGGGCGCGGCGGTTTTCGGCGATGGCACTCATGCGACGTCAGGTGGGGGCGGGGTGCCTCTTTACAATCCGGCGATTCTCCATGAAGCATGTCCGCAAGACCGTCCTGCTGTGGTACTCACCGGCCGAGATGTACGCGCTGGTGACCGACGTGCGGCGCTACCCCGAGTTCCTGCCCTGGTGCGACCGCGCCGAGCTGCTGCAGGAGCACGACGACGGCGTGACCGCGCGCCTGGGCCTGCACTACATGGGCGTGCGCCACGCCTTCACGACGCGCAACGTGCAGCGCGCCGACGAGCGCGTGGCCGTGCAGCTGGTGGACGGGCCGTTCTCGCGCCTCGAGGGCGAATGGCTGTTCCGCCCGCTGGGCCGCCCGGGCGGCGAGCAGCAGGCCTGCAAGATCGAGTTCGACCTGAGCTACGCGTTCTCGAGCGTGGCGCTGGAAACCGTCGTGAGCCCGGTGTTCGACCGCATCGCCGACACCTTCGTGGACTCCTTCGTGCGCCGCGCCGAGGACGTCTATGGCGCCCGCTGAGGGCGCGCCCCTGCGCGTGGAGGTGGCCTGGGCGCCACGCCCGCGCGAGGTGCAGCGGGTGGCGCTGACGCTGCCCGCGGGCAGCACGGTCGAGGATGCGCTGCGCGCCAGCGGGCTGGGCCCGGCGGCGGCCCCGGGTGCCGACGTGGCCTTCGCGGTGTGGGGGCGCGTCGTGCCCGCGGCGACGCCGCTGCGCGACCGCGACCGCGTCGAGCTGCTGCGCCCGCTGCAGGTGGACCCGAAGGAAGCGCGCCGCCTGCGCTACCGCAGCCAGGCCGAACGCTCACCGCGCCGCCGCGGCCCCGCCGCGCGCTGAGCGCGGCGGCCGCCTCAGCGGCACTCGGAGGCCATCACCTCGCGCGTGCGGCGCAGCTCCTGCGCGCGGCCGGCGTCGTCGAGCACCTCGCGCTCGCCCTTGTCGTTGGTGCGCGCGATGCGCTGGCCCGACTCGAGCGCCAGCAGCTGGTTGCGCGCCTGGCGGCAGTTCTCGGCGCGGCGGGCCGCGTTGCGCTCCTCCTCGGCCTTGGCCTTGGCGGCCTTCTCTTCCTCGGCGGCGCGGCGGCGCGCCTGCACCTCGCGCTCCAGCGCCGTGGGCGGGGCCGAGGCGGCCGGG
>ERZ1066136.304-NODE-304-length-44929-cov-17.025382_pt1 | contig 44929 bp, 36 predicted proteins | sample MGYA00382783_ERZ1066136 | MGnify/ENA primary metagenome ERZ1066136 (study PRJEB33369, sample SAMEA5778366) | biofilm metagenome | biome: Industrial cooling water; feature: Water cooling tower basin; material: Biofilm | place: United Arab Emirates | collected... | reverse complement strand
CGCCCAGCGAGCGAATGATGGCAAAGCCTTTATCATCCACACCGCGTTCGTAAATGATTCCGGAGAGTTTCTTTTCTGATTTGGAAAGCTTTTCTCTGGCTGTTACACGGGCGATATCCAATAACCGCTGTTCAATAATTTCCTGTTTGCGGGTTTGCACGGCAAAATAGGTTTGGGCAAAAGCAATTTCAGGTTTCGAAGCATCGCCATTTTGTGCTATAAGGTAGCAGGCATAGCGGGTTAGGGCCATGTCTTCTATTTCCCGTTGTGCTCCTTTAGCCAAATCGATCAATTTGTTGACTTCAACAAAATGATCAGATGGATTTACGCCTGCGTTTTCACAGGCTGTTTTGGCTTTGTCTACCACTTTCACAAAATTTCGCCACTCTGTGTAGTTAAATATAACCTGCAGTTCACGGGCGCTCCAGCATTCTATGCCTTTATAATCGTGGCGGGCGCTCTCAAACTGCGTTAATAATTGCTGTATCTGTTCCGTTTTCATATTCGTTTCACTTTTGATCCTATCGGGATACTTCAAATGCTCAATTTCGCAACCGCTGGTCGCGTAGCTCCTCGTGGATTTTCACCGTCTGGAAAAACCGGGAACGTATGGGAGTGCTCAAAAAGTTAGGCTTACAAAATACGCAAATTTGAGTTTATTGAATCCTATCGCGTGGGCGGCCACCTTCCCCGCCCACACCGCCCACCCATCCGTACCTCTCCTCAATTCCCTATCTTCGCGCCCGTCATGAAACAAACCAAAATCCTCCTCATCGGGGCGGGCGGCCAGCTCGGTTCAGAACTCACACAAGGCCTTTGGTCCATCTACGGAAAAGACAATGTCATCGCCAGTGACATCAAAGACGCCACGGGCATCCTGCGGGAAGGCCGCTACGAAAAATTTGATGTGATGCAGCGCGACAAGCTGTTTGACCTGATCAAAAAAAACGACATCACCCAAATCTACCACCTGGCGGCCCTCCTCTCCGCCACGGGCGAGAAAGACCCGCGCTGGGCCTGGAAACTGAACATGGAGAGCCTGCTCTTTGTGCTGGAAGCCGCCCACGAACTCAAACTCCACAAAGTGTACTGGCCCAGTTCCATCGCGGCCTTTGGCCCCACCACGCCCAAAACCAACACCCCGCAAGACACCATCATGGACCCGACCACCGTGTACGGCATCACCAAACTGGCGGGCGAACTGTGGTGCGAATATTACTTCCGCAGGTATGGCGTAGATGTGCGCAGCCTTCGCTACCCGGGGCTCATCGGCTACAAAACCCCGCCCGGGGGCGGCACCACCGACTATGCCGTGGACATCTACTTCAAAGCCATCCAGGAAAAAAAATACGAGTGCTTTTTGGCAGCCGATACCTACCTGCCCATGATGTACATGGACGATGCCGTAAAGGCCACGTTGGACTTGATGGAAGCCCCGGCCGAAAAAGTAAAAGTGCGCACCAGCTATAACATAGGCGCCATGAGTTTCTGCCCCGCCCAGGTGGCCTCCACCATCAAAAAGTTTATCCCCGAGTTCTCCATTTCCTATAAACCCGACTTTCGCCAAGCCATTGCGGACTCGTGGCCCAAATCCATTGACGACAGTGCCGCCCGGCAAGACTGGGGTTGGCAACATCAGTTTGGGTTGGAAGAAATGACCAAAGACATCCTCGAAAATCTGCAGAAGTACCCCCACTACCTTGCTTAGACCCTCGGTGAATATTCAGTAGCTTGGCAGCCATGTCGCGCATCAAACAACTGGCCAGTGATACCGCGCTGTACGGATTGGGGAGCATCGTGCCGCGTGCGCTGAATTTTTTGTTGCTGCCGCTGCACACACGCAGCGTTTTCTCCAGCGAAGAGTACGGGGTGGTGACCACACTCTACGGCCTGGTGGCCTTCTTCAACATCGTGTACCTGTTTGGCATGGAAACGGCTTACTTCCGTTTTGCCTCGCAGCCCCAAGCCGACCGCGACAAGGTCTTTCGCGCGGCCATGACGTGTGTGCTGTTGATCAGCGTGCCGCTGTCGGCCCTGTTGCTCGTTTTTCGCGAGCCGGTAGCCGCGTACGCCTACATCGCCCATCACCCCGAGTTTGTGGTGTGGATCGTGCTCACGATGCTGGTGGATGCCGTGGTGGCCATTCCGTTTGCCCAACTGCGGCAGCAGCGCAAGCCGTTGCTGTTTGCGTCTGCCAAAATTCTGAACGTGTTGGTGCAACTGGGGCTCAACTACTACTTTTTAAAAATTGATTATGACCCTGCCATTGGTGTAGGCTATGTGTTTTTGGCCAACCTGATTGCCAACAGTATGTACCTGCTGTTTTTTATTCCTGTGTTGCTGCGGTGGCGCCCGGTAGTTGATGCCGCACTCTCGCCCAAGATGTGGCGGTACGCCTATCCGGTTATGCTCACGGGCCTGGCGGGCATGATCAACGAAATGGCCCCGCGCACCTTGATGGAATGGTTTCTTCCTGCCAGTGCCGGTACAGAGGGCGTGCTGAAGGCCACGGGCATCCTGGGCGTGGCGTACAAGTATGGCGTGTTGATGAGTTTGGCCGTGCAGGCGTTTCGGTTTGCGGCCGAGCCGTTTTTCTTTTCCCATGCCGCGGACAAAAATTCGCCCGAGCTGTTTGCCCGCGTCAATCATTACTTTGTGATCACGTGCTGTTTTTTGTTGCTGGTGGTGGGCGTTAACTTGGAGTGGCTAAAACTATTTACGGGGCCCTCCTTCTACGAAGGGCTCGCGTTGGTGCCGTGGCTTTTGCTGGCCTATCTGCTGTTGGGTGTTTACTACAACGTAAGCGTTTGGTTTAAGATCACCGACAAAACCCACTATGGCACGTGGATCACCCTGGCAGGCGCAATGGTCACGATCGTTGGCAATGCGTGGTTGGTGCCGCAACTGGGTTATACAGGTAGTGCCTACGCGGCTGTCCTGTGTTACCTGGTGATGTTAGTATTGTGCTACCTCAGTGGCCAGCGTCATCATCCCATCCCCTATCGTGTTTGGGCCGATTCCCTCTATGTCATCGGTACGTTGGCGTGGGTTTTTGTTTTGAACCATTGGGCATGGCCTTCGCTGGCACTCACCACAGCGGTACATGGCGCGGGCATCGTGGCATGGGGAGCGGTTGTTTTTTGGCTGGAGCGCCACGAACTCAGAAACGCCTTAGCCAGCCGAACATAGCAACTTACTGCGCTGCCGCGGGCTTGGGAAACTGAAGCGTGTAGAGTACGGTTTCCACCTCGCGTATCAGCTCACGCAAATCGCGGCCGGGGCCGTACACAAATCCTTCCACGTAGTAGAGGTATGGGCTGTCCGGGGCTACCATGGCTATGGAGATAAACGGTCCCCCCATGCCCAAGTTGTTGCTCCTCCACAGGCCTTGCATTTCGGTAGCGAACCGTTCGTTGTGCGTCACCGTGCGGGTCAGCACGGGTTTGTAGGGCACGCTGGTCTCCGTCACCAGGTAGGTGTCCAGCCGCTCAGGGTCTTCGTACACATACTTTTGCAACATGCGGTTGCGCAACTGGATGAGGCTGTCGCGTTCAAATTGTTTCGGGGATGTGTACGGTGTGCGGTACACCAACACATTGCGGTCATCCTTCGGGTTTATTTGCCTCACCCAAAAAAACTCGGAATTGTTCATCACCAAGCGATAGCCGAACGGTATCTTCATGTCACAGCCAAGGCTTTTGCGCAGCACATCCTGATAGCCTTTGTTGGGGTTGCCCGCAAACAGCGTTACGGTCAACCGTTCGCGTTCGGTTTTATTGAAGAACTCGATGATCCGGGTACCATTTTTCCGGATCTTTGCCACCAACTCCGTTTCTTTCATCCCAAACAAGTACATCACCTGCTGGCGTTTGGCGTATACATCGGGCACGGTGCGGATAAACAGGGAGCTGTCCTTCTCCATTTCGGCCACGGCTTTGTCGGTGTACATGGCCTTTAGCAACGAGGCACCCTCGCTGCGCTGGTCGAACGTAACGGCAAAAATCAAATTTCTGCGTTGCTTCAAAACGGGGTTCAGTTTTTTGGGATTGACCCACCAAATCTTGAAAATGGGCTCGGGCCGCGGCAGGGCTTGCAACTCCTGCGATAGGACGGAATCCAACACCGCGCCCAACTCACCTTTCCATTGGGCACTGTCCATGATGATGTACATGTCGCCCGAAACACCCGAAGCAGGCGGCAGGTTTCCGCCCTTTTCCGTGGAACACGTTGACAGCAAACCCGCCACCGCGAAGGCGTAGAGTGAAAATTTTACGAAGCGTAACACCATGTGGGCAATGAGAATAATCCTTAGCAATAACACCAAACCGGGCCAAACGTCACGCCCTCAACCCAAAATCAATTTTTGACCGGGTTGCAGTTTGTTGCTTTTCAGGTTATTGAGGGTTTTGAGTTTTTCGATCGTGAGCCCGGGTTTCTTGCGCGAAATATCCCACAAGGTGTCGCCCGGCTGCACGATGTACGTGGTTGCATCGGCCGAAAGGGGGACTTGGGTTTTCACCGGCACCGTCTGATTTTTGGCGGTCGCCATTTTGGAGCCGGGCACCCAAACAATCAGGCGCTGACCCGGGCGAATCATGTTGCTGCGCAAGTTATTCCAGTGGCGGATGTCATCCACGCGCACCCCATGGCGCTGGGCAATCACACCCAACACATCGCCCGAACGGACGCTGTACACGATCATCTCGCGGCCATACGTGCTGCCGGCCATCGTTTTGGTCATGGACGCGATTTCGCGTTTGCCCACGGCCGCCACGGAGTCGAGCAGGGGCTTGCGGTTTTGCCGTAAAATCTCTTTGGTCGATTGCGGTATCTTGATCACGTACGTGCGTCCGTTGTCAGGCAGCGCGCCAAATTGCACCTGTGGGTTTAGCTTTTGTAAATCTTCCAGGCAGCCATTGGTCAACTTGGCCAGCGTTTGGAAATGCATGACCTGATTTACTTGAAGCGTATCGTACGGGGGCAACTGCTCGCGCGCGGTTTCCACCAAGTTGTGCTCAGCCGTGTAGTTCATGGCATAAATGATGGCGATAAATTGCGGCACGTAGGCACGTGTTTCGCGCGGCAGAAACGGGTACACTTCCCAAAACGATTTCTTATAGCCTGACCTGCGGATGGCTTTGCGCACCGTGCCCGGCCCGGAGTTGTACGCGGCCAACGCCATTTGCCAGTCACCAAATAGAGTATGTAGTTGCAACAAATACTTGCACGCGGCTTCGGTGGATTTTTCCGGATCCATGCGGTCATCGGTGTAGCCATCGCTGCGCAAGCCAAAGTAACGGCCCGTGCCCGACATAAACTGCCAAAGTCCCACCGCCCGCGCCCGCGACACGGCCCGTGGGTTCAGCCCCGACTCGATGATCGACAAATATTTGAGTTCATCTGGCAGCCCGTATTGCGCCAGGTATCTTTCAAACAGCGGAAAGTACAGGTCTTTTCTGCGCTGCACCATGCGCGTGTATTCGCGGTCGCGGATGGTGAAGTAATTGATAAAGGCATGTACCTTGTCATTGTAGGTGAGCGCGATGGTTTGTTCAATGCACCCCAAGCGGTCCCTTAGCAGCGCGGGCGTTTCATCGGCCGGTATGTAGTCGATATGGGCCGGCACCAACACAAAGGGAATGGTATCCAGCAGCGGCACTTCTGCGGCTGCCACCGCCAGCGAATCCTCGGGCAGGGCCACTGTATCGGGTTCCGTCTGCGCCAAACCCGTCACCGAAACAACCCCACATACCATCCATACGCCTATCCATCTCATCATCATGCCGTTTTTTCTTGCAAATTCAACGCCAAGTTAGCAAATTGTAAAAGTTCGCTTTCGCGGAAGTCGTCCGCCACCAGTTGCAAGCCGATGGGAAGCCCGTTTTCATCTTCGCCACACGGGATGGAGATGGCCGGCACGCCCGCCACATTGGCCTGCACCGAAAACAAATCGGCCAGGTACATCTCCACCGGATTGTCGCGGTGTTGGCCCAGCGGGAAAGCCGTGGTGGGGGTCGTGGGCATCACCAAAAAATCATAGGCGGCAAATACCTCTTTTATCTCCTGCCGGATGAGTCTGCGCACTTTTTGCGCTTGCGCGTAATACGCATCGTAGTAGCTGGCGCTCAACACATAGGTGCCCAGCAAAATCCTGCGCTGCACTTCTTTGCCAAACCCTTCGGCCCGCGATTTTTTATATAGCGAGGCCATGTCATGGGCGGCCGGGCTTCGGTAGCCGTAGCGCACGCCATCATAGCGCGACAGGTTGCTACTGGCTTCGGCCGTGGCCAGGATGTAATAGGTGGGCAACACATAGTCGTTCAACGAGAGGTCGATCGGCTCCACGGCAAAACCCGCTGCCCGAAACGCGGCCAATTGAGTTTTCATCGCTTCGCGTATAGCAGGTTGCACGTTTTCGCTCTCGATGGCCTCGCGCAGATACGCCACGCGGTAGGTTGACTTGGTTGCGCTCAAATTTTTTGAATAGGCCGGCACGGGCTGCCGCGACACGGTGCTGTCAAACTCATCCGCACCGGCCATCACCTCCAGCACCAACGCCACATCCGACAGGCTGTTGGAAAAAATGCCGATGCAATCAAACGAGGAAGCATATGCGACCAACCCATAGCGCGAAATACGCGCATACGTGGGTTTGAGCCCTACCACTCCGCAAAAGGCGGCAGGCTGACGCACGGAGCCGCCTGTGTCTGAGCCAATGGACACACGACACATATCGGCCATGACGGCCACAGCCGAACCGCCCGATGAGCCGCCCGGCACGCGGGTTTCGTCAAGGGCATGTTTTACCGCGCCAAATGCTGAATTTTCATTGCTGGAGCCCATGGCAAACTCATCGCAGTTTTGCCGCCCGATCACGATGGCATCTTCGTCCAGCAAGCGCTGTACGGCCGTGCCGGTGAATTGTGAGACAAAACCCTCCAACACGTGGGAACACGCCTGTAGCCGATGGCCCTCGTGGCAAAGCACATCTTTGAGACCGATGACAAGCCCCGCCAGTTTACCGGCAGTACGATTTTTGATTTTTTGGTCGATGGCCTCCGCGCGCTGTGCCGCTTCGGTTGCATACACCTCTACAAAGGCATTGAGGTGTTTTTTCTGTTGGATAGCATCCAAATGGAACGCCACCTGCTGCCCGCAGGTGGTCGCGCCATGGGATAAGTCGTGTTGGAGTTCGCTGAAGTGAGCGTACTGTTTCAAATCGCTTACTTGCCGTCTTCAATGCGGGCTTGCTTGCCGGCATCGTCCACCTCGGTTTTCACATCTTTCACCGCGTCTTTGAACTCGCGGATGCCCTTGCCCAAACCTTTGGCAAACTCCGGTATTTTTTTGGCCCCAAACAGAATCAACACAAAAATGCCGATCACCACCCACTCGCCCATGCCGGGCATGCCAAACAAAAGGATTGCGTTCATGATTGCTTTGTTAAAGACTGTAAAGATAGGCTTTCTTGCCGGAATGAAAAAATCAATGGAGTTGGCTGATCATCAGCGGTATGCAAATCGGTTTCTGCCCTGAAAATACATGGTGTCATGGGTAGAGGCCTACACTTTTTGAAACATGACTGCTTTTCGTGCCATGGGAAACGCACCTCATTCAATACAATTTGCGCGTGGCACGATGTAATCACTAACCTTTTACCACGGGCTGAAGCCCGCGGCTACCGATAGGCCGCTCCTAAGGAGCTGCAAAGAGCAACATGCCGGAGAGAGGGGTTTTTGAAACATGGCTGCTTTTCGTGCTATGGGAAATCCACCTCGTTCAATATAATTTGTACGTGGCACGATGTAATCTCTAACCTTTTACCACGGGCTGAAGCCCGCGGGCATTACCCAAATCGTGCTTGCGCAGAGCCCGCTTACAGGGCGTTGAGAAATTGAAAAAGTATGCGGTGCTTTCTAATCTTTAAGCCATGCCTGAGGGTCGAGCGGCTGGCCATTTTTGCGCACCTGAAAGCGTAGTTCCGATATGCCCTCGCCATTGGTCTGCACCTGGCCCAACGGCTGATACGTGGTCACTTTTTGCCCTTTCTTCACCGCCACGTCTTTCAATCCGGAGTACACGGTGAAGTACTCGCCATGCCGCAGGATGACGGTGGTAAAAAAGGGCGGTGGCAAGATGGCGATCTCGCGCACATCGCCTTCGAAAATGGCGTGTACCGCCTCACCGCGTTTGGTTTGGATGACGACACCCTCGCTGGCGATTTCGATGCCCTTCAAGACCGGGTGCTTTTGGCGGCCAAACTTCTGCGACACAAAACCCGAAGCGGGCCAGGCAAACTGATTTTTATTGCCTTCAAACGAAGTGGAGGCGAGTGTTGAAGCGGTGGTGCTGACCGCAGGGCTGGCCGTTTTGTTGCGGCTGCGGGCTGCCTCGCGCTCGCGTGCCTCGCGTTCCGCCCGGGCAATCTCCTCTTTAATGATATCGCTAATGAGTTTGTCCAACTGGGCGATGGCTTTCTTAGTGTCTTCCAGGTCGCGCCTGAGTTGCTTTTCCTCCCGCTCCAGGCTGCGCACCACCCCCCGTTGTTGGTCTTTGAGCGCGGTGAGGTTCTGGTTTTCTTTCTCCTCTTCGTCCAGCAGTTTTTGCTGGTCTTTTTTCTTGGCTTCGGTAATGGTTATTTGCTCACTCAAAATTTCTTGCACCCGGGTGATGGCCTCCGCTTGCACTTGCCGTGCCTTGCCGTACTGCTCCATGTATTTGAGGCGCATGAGCAACTGATCAAACGAACTGGCCGAAAACAGCAGCATGAGTTTATTGGCTTTGCCGCTGGCTTTCTGGGCGGCATACACCATGCGGGCATACTCGTCCCTTAGGTTTGTGAGGTCTTTTTCCAAAGCCTCAATGATGGCCTGGTCTTCGCTCAGGTCGCGATCCAGCAGTTCGATCTCACTTTTGATGGAGAGGATCAGTGTTTCCTGTTGGTTGATGCGCTGGTTGAGGGCTGTGAGTTCGCCCAGCGTGTTTTTTTTCTTTTGTGTGGCCTCGGCCAGGATTTTTTCCGTTTCCTTGATGCGTTCTTGATTGCGCTGTTTCTCGCGCTGCAGTTGGCCTTTGTTTTTTTGGGCGTACGCCCCCATCCCCGAAAGGGTACACAGACAAAGGATCAGAAAAAAAAACCTACCTGCGGTCATAGCGCTTGGGTATGTTGAAGGGGAACTTCAGTTCTTTGTCGCCCACTTCGGCTTTGCTGTACTCCAGCGTGATGGTGTTGTTGATGATGCCGGCTGCCGTTTTGTAAAACACACTGATGGTGCCGTTGTAGGGAAACAGCTTGTTGCCTACGGGCTGAAAGTTGCTGTAATCTATTTTCAGTTCATTGTTCGTGGTGGACTCGCGCAATTGTACTTTTTCTATTTTCTTGGTGAGGTTGTTGATTTCGTTGCGGATGGCCACGGACCCGCTTTGTTGGTCCAGCAGCGTGGCCGCTTCGTTGACGGTCAGTTGCTCGCCCTCGGTTTTGGGCACAATGCGGTTGCCCAGCAAGGCTGCCTCCAGCGTGGCGTAGTCAATGGTAAAATTGAACCGCTGGCTCAACTCGACATAGCTGAACACATAGTATTCTTTGTCCACGGTGGATACGACCGTGATGGAGTCTTTGTTTAACAACGCTTTCCCCCCCTGGATGCCGGCCACGGAAAACGTCATCCAAATGACGCTGTCTTTGCGCACGCGTATGTTGGCACGCACATCCCGTTCGCGTTTGTCGTCTTTGAAGGTCAGGCGGGCTTTGCCTTGCAAATAGCCAAAATCGATTTCTTGTATGTCTACGTGTGGCGGAGGCGCCACCACGGGCACCGTTTTTTTGCTGCACGACTGAAACACTACCGCGGCCAATAACAGCCAGCGTACCGCACGCGAACAGAGAGAAGCCAACATCAGTTTATTTTTCGGTTTGCAATTTTCTTGTCAAGACTTTCATCGCCCCCAAGGCTTTTGGCTTTGCGCCATTGCTCCACGGCCTTGTCTTCTTCTCCCAACTTGAACAAAATGTCGCCATAATGCTCGTGGTAGGTGGCGTTGGTTTCGGTGCTGCGCATTACCACCTCCATGGTTTTGCGCGCTTCTTTGTACTTGCCCGCCATGTACAAGACCCACGCATAGGTATCCAGGTAGGTATTGTTGGCCGGGTTGCGCTTCACCAGCAGAGCCGCCATTTTTTCGGCTTGGTCCAGCTTCTCTTGCCGCAGGGCCAGGTAGTAGCTGTAGTTGTTTAGCACAAAGTCGTTTTCGGGGTTGGCAGCCAACGCCTCTTCATAGGCTTTGTCCGATCGGGCATACTCGCGGGTAGCGTTGTAAGCATCGCCTAGCAGGGCATTAATGTCCTGTACCAACTCCTTGTTGCTGCCGGACAGCCGCTTGGCTTGCTCCAGCGCATAGGTGGCTTCGCGGTACCGCTTCTTGATGAAGTGGGCGTAGCCATTAAAGTAGTACACGTTCCCTTGATTGGGAAAAAGTTCGAGTGCCTCTTCGCTATGCGCTAGCAGGCTGTCCAGTTGGTTCGTTTGCAACTCTATGTACAGTAAGTTTTGCCAGGCTTCGTAGCTGGCCGACCCCAGGCGTATGGCTTTCCGGTATTCCTCGCTCGCCTCTTTCGGTTGGCCGGTGGTCATGAGCACATCGCCACAGAGCAAGTGTACTTCGGCTTGGCCCGGGTGCGCCTGTCGCAGTTGCACAGCCATGTCTTTGACAAACTCTTCCAGCGCGGTGTCATTTTTCCCGTTCTGCTTTTGTTGGTTCAGAAAGGCGTGATAGGTGCCCAACATGAGCAACTTGCTGCTGGGTTCTACGGAGGCATCGCCCATGAGCTTGGCCACCAACGCGCGTGCTTTGGCTTCCTGGCCGCTGTCGCGGTAAAAGCCGGCCAGCAGCATGCGAGTGCTTCCCGCCTCGGGGTGTTTGTTCAAAAATGTTTCGGCATAGCGTATGGCTTTGTCGGTTTGCCCTTGGCGCGAAAAAATTTCGGCTACGGCCAGCACGTGGCGTTCCTCTTCGGGAAAGTGTTCCAAAAAGCGGGCGGCTTCGCGCTCGGCTTCTTCGGTGCGCTTCAGTTCGAGCAGGAGTTGGATTTTTTGGAAGGCGGCCGTTTCGGTGACGCCCAATGCCTGATCGGCACGGCCGTAGGTTTTGAGTGCATCTTCTTTTCGGTCGCTCACGCGGTACAGCGCGGCCAGTTCAAACAGGTATTCCTCGGTGCCCTTCACTTCGCGCAGCATGGTTTCGAGCGCGTTGGCGGCTTTGTCAAACTGGTTGAGTTGCGCGTAAATGTTGGACGCCAGCAGGTAAAAGTATTTGTTGCTTTTGTCAAGGGCGATGGCCCGCTCCACGCTGACGGCCGCTTTCAGGTAGTCTTCGGTCTTGCTGCTTTTGAGGTAGATCTCCGCCATTTTGAAGTTGACGGTGGCATTGGCGGGGTTCAGTTCGTGCACGCGTTGGAAGTAAAGCAGCGCCTTGGCATAATCGCCCAGGATAAAGAACTTCTCGCCTTCGGCAAAATAGTACTCCGCTTCTTGTAAACGGGCCGCGGCCGACACCGACTCCGTCTTTTTTTTACGGTCTTTCTGGGCCATGGCGGGCCAAACGGCCACGGTCAGCATCAACCCCATGCTCAAAAGAAAAGCTTTCACCACGCGTTCGCTCACTTGGACTAACTAGAAACCAACAAAAATAACGAAAATATTGGCCGGGGTGTTGGGTAGGCGCGGCAGTTGCTTTGCCGAGCCACCATCAGGTCTCTTCACCTGCCTGCCTGAGCACTTCGTGTTCCAGCCAAACAGAAATACGAAAATTGGTCTTTCGGATGGCATCCACCACGGATTTCACAGATGAGATATGACCTCGCCTTTTTGCCTCCATCAACACCCCCAACGTGCCTGTAACGGTCAGTTTCAGTTTTTGAGCTACTTTCCTCGCCTTCAGGTCATCCAACACCACTAAAGAGCCGCGAAAATCCAATGCGAGGGAGATTGAGCTTGCCTCTCCGCCATCCAAAAGATAATGTAACCTCTCGCTGTTTCTAACACTCGCAGGTTGAACGACCTTCACCCATAAAGGCAAATCAAGTCCCACCTCTTCATAAACGGTAGGGGTGACAGCGATCTCACCATACATACGCTGTAGCACCCAAATCTTATCAATCTTAGCCAGTAAAATCAGGCAACTGGCATCAGCGATGATAACGGCCGGCATTGTCACTATCTTTTTTCAATTCATCCGGTGAATGATTGATAACGCTAATGCCGTACGCACCGAGGATTTCCATAAACGCCCTTTTTGAAAGGCCGCAGACTTCCGCAGCCTGGCCCATCGACAGCTTACCCGTTTCAAATAATCGGGCGGCTACTGCCAGGAGTACATCTCGATCATCGATCTCTATCGCTTCTGGCAAGGTCAAATGAATCGTTCGTGTCTTCATCATCTTCTTCTTTTCGTGTATCATCGATACATCCCGCACTGCTAACCTCAAGCCAACTCAAACGCCTCGGCCGAGGCACGCTTCATGTACGATTCGTAGTCGAACGGCACGTCTCCTCCGTCCAGCAAACAGCCCTCGGGAAGGGTCGGATAAATCTCCTCATACGTTTTCACCAAGTTCATAAACACCCTGCGATAGATGTGCGTACGATTGATCTGGTGCGGCAGCGCCAAACCGGCCGCGCCCATCAACTCCACAAAACTTTCCACCGTGTTTTTATGATAGTTGGCCACCCGCACTTTTTTGTCTTCCACCACCAACCCTTTCATAAAGTAGGGGTCTTGCGTGGCCACACCCGTGGGGCACGTGTTCTTGTTGCACTCTAAGGCTTGTATGCAGCCCAGCGCCATCATCATGGCCCGCGCGGTGTTGCACGAGTCGGCCCCCAAGGCCATGGCACGCACCATGTGGAAGCCCGTGAGGATTTTGCCCGAGGCAATGAGTTTCATCTCGTTGCGTATGCCAAAGCCGCGCAGGGTGTTGTCGGCAAACGCCAGGGCATCCAACAGCGGCATGCCCACAAAGTTGGTGAACTCGGGGGGTGCCGCTCCGGTTCCGCCTTCGCCTCCATCAATAGTGATAAAGTCGGGGTAGGTGTTCAACTGCACCATCGCTTTGCAAATAGAAAGGAACTCGCTCTTGCGGCCGATGCACAGCTTAAAGCCCACGGGTTTGCCTCCGCTCAACTGGCGCAGCCGCTTCACAAACTGGATAAGCTCCAACGGGGTGGAGAACGCACTGTGAAAGGGGGGCGAGAAGACGGTAGTGCCCGGCTTCACCAAACGGATGGCCGCGATTTCGGGCGTGTTTTTTTTCCCGGGCAAAATGCCCCCGTGCCCCGGCTTGGCTCCCTGCGAAAGCTTGATTTCAATCATCTTCACGTTGGGGCGTGTGGCGTTGGCTTTGAACGCCTCGTCCGAAAAGTTTCCATCCTCGGTGCGGGCGCCAAAATAGCCCGTGCCTATCTGCCAAACCAAGTCACCGCCCGGCTCCAAGTGATAGGGACTGATGCCACCCTCGCCCGTGTTGTGGGCAAAGTGGCCGATCCTGGCCCCCGCGTTGAGGGCCATCACCGCGTTTTTGCTGAGCGACCCGAAGCTCATGGCGGATACGTTGAGCACGCTCATATCGTAGGGCTGGGTACATTCCTTGCCCCCAAAACGCACGCGCGGGTGGTGATCCATCTTATGAAAGTCTTTGGGCGCGATGGAATGCGTCATCCATTCGTAGCCTTCGGCATACACGTCCAACTGAGTGCCAAAGGGGATGGTGTCGATTTGTTTTTTGGCGCGCTGGTAGATGACGGAGCGCTCGTTGCGGTTGATGGGAGCCCCGTCTGTATCGCTCTCCACAAAATACTGCTGTATTTTCGGGCGCAGGTCTTCAAATACGTAGCGCAGGCGGCCCAGCACCGGAAAGTTGATGCGGATGGACTGCCGGGTTTGCAGCATATCGGCCACCCCGATGTAGATGACGGGGCCCACCAACACAAACGCAAAGAGGGCCTTGGGCCAGAAATAGGCCCACACCAGAATCAAAGCCGTAACGGCAATGCTGCCGAAGATAAACATCTTTCTCATAGACAAGGGGTAATGAAAATCAAATATAGCGGATTGTGTCCAAGAAAAATCACCGTGCGGGGTGACCCCAAACCGGCAATCGGTCAAGCCGCCTTCGCCTCCACAATGCCTCTCGTCTTGTGCAGCCTCACCTCGAAGTGTTGTTGAATCAGTTGCTGAACAAAGTGGGCCATCCGGCCGGATGCCAGCGCAGCGTGCGTATGCTGTCGCAAAAAAACGGTGAGGTTGAGCACGGCCTGCACAAACAACGGATGGCGGCAAAAAAGCCGGGTGGTCTCTTCAAAAAAACGGCTCCACTCCCGTTGGTACTTTGCGCGGTGGTCTTGCCCGTCCCATAAAAACTCCAACTGGTTGCTGGCGTATTTGTACCGATACACACCCGCCAAATACAGATAAAACTCATCTAAGGCCTGCACCTCCTCCACGGGATACCCTCGCAATTGCTCACTGACAGCATCGCGCAGGCCCAACGGGTTGTTGGCTTGCTCGTGCACGTCAATCACATGCTTGACGAGACGGCCGAGCAGCAGCGACTGCTGCTCCAACTGGGCTTGCTCCAGCAGGTAGTTTTTGTCGCGCGGAAAAAACTTGCGAACCACGGCCAAGGGGTTTGGCAAAGATAAACACAATATCCGGTAGCATCGTAGTGCTGGGGCGGGGAACGATACGCACTAATAAAACAACGCTGCTTGAATGGGGTGAGGTTAAGCGTGTCAATTTGAGATGCACCCATCAAGGGTCATACGCGGTGGCAGGCGCGGATACCAAGCTGGTCGGAAACTTAATGCGGATGTTGGAACGCACTTCGATGCGCACGGGGTTTACGCCCGGCACTGTCTTGGGAAAATGGTACACACGCAGTTCCACCGTTTCGAAAATCAGGTTTTCGTTGCGCGCGCGCAGCGCGACCGAGAAGCCCGGAAAAAAATGCTCGCGGAGCAACAGGGGGGTGGAGAGCTTGCCCAACAGGGCCACATCTACGCGGGCCACGGGTGCCAAGTGAAACCCCAACACGCGCCAGGGTGTGTACACCACCAACTCATTGCGCCAGAAAAACCGCTTGTTGCCCACCAGGCTATCCGGGCGGAAACCGATCAGCCCATTTTCCTCGCGCACGTCCAGCGGCCGCTTGACGCGTTGGTTGATCTGCCGCGTAAATCCGATGTTTCCCTGGTGCCGGAATTTATACCGGCCACGTTCCCACAGGCGGCTCAGCCGCGAAGCCGTAAGCGACAGCAGACCATCTTCATTTGTCTGCTCGCCTGCATAGGTGGCATACGAAGCGCCCACCGTCAGGTAGTGCCCTTTGGCATTGATAAAACTGTAGGCTACATCGGTGCCCGCATAAGGTCTCCGCCTGCCCAGTTCTTCCTCCCATCCTGCGGTAAAGGACGCGCGGTATCCATAGGGCAAGTCTTCCGTGCGGCCAAAGCCCAACACATAGCGGGTGCGGAAAAAGTCTTGTTTGAAAAACGTGAGTTGCCCCAGGGCCGTCACCCGCCCCGCATACAACAACCGGTCGCGGTTCAACAGCTCGGGCGCAGGTTGCGCAGAGAACGCCTCTTCAAAAAAGCGAAAAGCAATAAATTTTCGGTTTCGGTTTTCTTTCAGGTCGGTGGGCAGCGTGCGAAATCCAAACGAATACCCCGCCCAATAATCGTGGATGGTGTAAGCATAGCGGGCAAAGGCCGAGTCAGGTTTGGAAAAAACGTTGACCGAATGGTTTTCGCTGATCTCCACGCCCGCAGCCCAGCGTGTAAATGGGTGAAAGAGCGGGCGGCTGAGCCGGATAAACCGGGCATATTCGTTTTCATTGCCCGCGCTAAATCCATTGTCGATTTGCGTGTAGCCGAGGGTCGCATCAACAAAGGAGCCAAACAGGTTGATCTTGCGGTAGAGGACTTCATGGCCCACGTTGGGAGCACGTTCGCTGTCGATCACGCCCGCATAGCGCAGTTGTTGGCCCATACCGGCCACGTTGGCCTCCTGGATCCGAAAGCGGTACTCCGTGGGCCCGCGCGGAGTAACGGACGCACCGAGGCTGAACACATCGCGCGTCACCACTTCTAAGTCCACCGAATCGGGTGAGCCGGGCACGGGCCGCACATAAATACGCGAGTCCAAAATAAAGTTCAGATCGCGGAGGTAGCGCTCATTGTCCGCCACGCGGTAAGCGTTGAGGGGCTTGCCCTCTTTGACAAACAGGTTGTTGCGAATGACCCACTCCTTGGTATCGTTGTGCAGCCGGTTGGCGGCTTTGGTCACAAACGTGCGCAGCCGTTTGGCCGTATCGATCACGGAGCGTTCAAAGCCGATGCGGTTGACCGAAATCTTTCGGATGATCTTCCCCTGATACGGAAGAAAAGGGTCTTCGCTTTTCGTCTCTACCGGATTATCGGGCGGAGGCGTACGCTTGATACTCCCCATCAGTTTTTGGGCGGCTTTTTTTTGCTGTACCCGATCAACCAGGCGCGTGGTGTCTTTTTTCTCTTGGCTGAAAGAAGCCGTGAAAATCAAAAAACAGCAAACCAATAACACGCTACGCACCTGTCAAAGATACCGAACAAACCGTTGCCCCGCGGATGCAAAGGACGAAAACAAAACGTACCCGCGGCCGGTTAGTTAGTGCCACCCTGCCCAACCCTTATCATGATATCGAGCGACCGTTTTCAAAAGATTGAAGTAACATCGGCTCACGAACTGAGACAATGGCTGCTGAAAAACCATAGCCAACCGGAAAGCGTATGGTTGGTGACCTATAAAAAGCATACGGGCGCAAAATATGTTTCCACGGCCGAAGTGCTGGACGAACTGATTTGTTTTGGTTGGATCGATGGCATCCGGAGAAAAGGAGACGAGGCGCGCACCCTGCAACTGATCTCGCCTCGAAAAGTGGAGCATTGGGCCCAGAGCTATAAGGTTCGGGCGGCCCGGCTGATCCGGGAAGGCAAAATGCACGCGGCCGGAAAAGAGGCGATGGCACGATCGAAAAAACAGGGCTTGTGGGATTTTATGAACGATGTCGACAAGCTGCGGGTGCCAGCCGATCTGAAAAAGGCGTTAGCCCAAAAGCCGGCTGCGCAAGCATTTTTTGAGGCCCTGAATGATTCCAGCAAGCGCTTTGTGCTACGATGGTTAAAGCTGGCCAAAACCGACAAAACACGCACCGCCCGCATCCAAAAACTGGTGATGCTCTCTGAACGGGGAGAAAAACTCAAAGGGAGTTGACGCGCCTGCCTGGCGATACATCCTTCTGAGTTTCGTGTTGTTCCGATCGGTTGTATCTTCCAGCCAAAAGCTCCGGTTATTTTTTATGACGATTGATTTGCGCAGCGACACCGTAACCCGGCCCACCCCTGCCATGATGCGGGCCATGATGCAGGCCTCCGTGGGCGATGATGTGTTTGGTGAAGACCCCACGGTAAATGCCCTTGAAGAAATGTGTGCTGCGCGCCTGGGCATGGATGCGGCCATCTTTTGCCCTAGTGGCACCATGACCAACCAAATCGGCATCAAAGTGCTCACGCAACCCTATGACGAGGTAATCTGCTACCAGGGCGCACACATTTACAAATACGAGGGAGGGGGGCTGGCCGGCAACAGCCACGTGAGCGTGCGCCTGTTGCCGGGCAACCGCGGGCGGTTGTCCGTAGAGGACGTTGCGGCCAACATCAATGCCGATGACCAACACTACCCGCGCACCGCAGTGGTGGCCTTGGAAAACACCGTGGTGCGCGAGGCCGGCAGTTTCTATTCGCTGCGCGAGATAGCACCGATCAGCGCTTTCGCGCGATCGAAAAAGCTGTTCATGCATTTGGATGGCGCCCGCCTGTTCAACGCGCTGGCCGTCACGGGCGACAAGGCCAGTGACTACGGTCAGTATTTCGACACGATTTCGATTTGTTTGTCCAAAGGCTTGGGCGCTCCGGTCGGTTCCGTGCTTGTCTGCAAAAAAGAATTTGCCAAGCCCGCGCGCAGGATGCGCAAAGTACTCGGTGGTGCCTGGCGGCAGGCGGGCTTTCTGGCGGCCGCGGGCATCTATGCGTTGGATCATCACGTGGCGCGCCTCACCGAAGACCACGCGCGTGCCAAAAAACTGGCGGACTGCCTGCGGCAACAACCGTATGTGGCCTCCGTGATGCCCGCAGATACCAACATTGTCATTTTTGAGTTGGTGCCCTCGGTAACGCCCGCGGCCTTTTTGGAAAAGATCCATGCCCACGGCATTAAAGCGTTGGCCTTTAGCGCCACCGAAATACGGTTGGTGACCCATTTGGATTTTGATGACGCCATGCTGCAAAAGGTGGTGAACGTTTTTAGTACTTTGCACTTCTGACGTAGCCCCTCATGGACAATCTGACCGATGCCGTTAACAACATGGATGACCCGCTGGATGCTACGCCTCCCGCGGCCGAGCCATTGATGGCCTCTGACACGGTGACCACGGCCGAAGCGGAAGGAAACCCGGTCGAATCAAAAAAGTGCCTCAACTGCGGGGCGGTGCTCACAGGACCGTTTTGTGGGGCATGCGGGCAAAAAGACCTGCCGCGCAGGCAAACGCTGGGCGACCTGCTGGTGAACTTCCTGGGTTCGTTTACCAGCTTTGAATCGAAATTTTTCACCACGTTCCGATACCTGCTCTTGAACCCCGGGCGCATCGTGAAAGAATACAACGAAGGCAAGCGCGAGCGTTTCTATCACCCCGCGCGCATGTACGTGTTTCTCAGTTTCATTTATTTTCTGATTTTCTCGCTGACCTTTTCGTCAAAAGAGGCGGACTTTGTTAAGACAACCAGCGATAGCGTGGAAGTTGCCAAGGAGAGCCCGCCCATCAACATCCAAACCACGGACCCCAGGAATAAAAACAAATTCAGCCCCAAAACACCCGCGCAGTATGATTCGCTGCAGGCTACCCTGCCCGAAGAAGAACGAGACAACTGGATGGGCCGCTCCATGACGTATAAAGGAATGGAACTGAACGACAAGTTCAAAAACGATAACCGCGCCATCAACCAGGCATTCCTCGAAGTATTTTTGACCAACCTGCCCAAGATGGTTTTTCTGCTCATGCCGTTGTTTGCGCTGTTGCTGAAACTGCTGTACATCCGCAAAGACTTTTATTACTCCGAGCATTTGATCTTCACCGTGTTCTTCTACGACTTTTTGTATTTGGTGGGATCGATCATGCTGCTGGTGAACCTGGTGGATTGGCTCGAATGGCTCGATCTGGTGGCCCTGGTGTGGCTGTTGATCTATTTGTACAAATCCATGCGCAAGGTGTATGGGCAGGGTCGGGCCAAAACCGTAGTCAAATTCTTTATTCTGTCGTTTGCATTCTCCATAGTATTGGTGATAGCCTTGGCCGGAGTTGCGCTTTATACCTTTACCCAGTTGTGATGTTCGGTACGCAACCGCCATTGGCCGAGCGCATGCGCCCCAGCCGCCTGGAGGATTTGGCGGGACAAGAGCATCTGGTGGGTGCCAACGGCATCATCCGCAAAGCGATTGAAAGCGGCAACGTGCCCTCCATGGTTTTGTGGGGGCCGCCAGGGGTGGGCAAAACCACCGTGGCCAACATCATCGCCAACGAGGTGAAGCGTCCGTTTCATGTGCTCAGCGCGGTGAGCGCGGGCGTCAAAGACGTGCGCGAAATCATTGACAAGGCCCGCCACAGCAGCCGTGCCATTTTATTTATTGACGAAATCCACCGCTTCAACAAATCGCAGCAAGATGCGTTGCTGGGGGCCGTGGAAAAGGGAACGATCACGTTGATTGGCGCCACCACCGAAAATCCTTCGTTTGAAGTCAATGCCGCCTTGCTGTCGCGCTGCCAGGTGTACGCACTCAAGCCTCTCTCCGAAGACGACCTGATCGGCCTGGTGGAAAAAGCGGTGGCGCAAGACGCAGTGTTGAAGCACCGCAGCATTCGCATAAACGAACGGCAAGCGCTGCTGTCGATTTCCGGGGGCGATGCCCGCAAATTGCTCAACCTGGTAGACCTGATTGCCGAGGCTACCCCGGGCGAGGTGGTCATTACCGATGCGCTGACCATGAACGTGGCCCAAAAGCACATTGCCCTCTACGATAAAAGCGGAGAGCAACACTATGACATCATCTCAGCATTCATTAAATCCATTCGCGGCAGCGACCCCAACGCTGCGGTGTACTACCTGGCCCGCATGATCGAGGGGGGCGAAGATGTGAAGTTTATCGCACGCAGGTTAGTGATTTTAGCCAGCGAAGACATCGGCAATGCCAACCCCACTGCGTTGGTACTGGCCACCAGCGCGTTTCAGGCCGTTACCCTGATTGGCCACCCCGAGGCGAGGATCATTTTGTCGCAATGCGCCATTTACCTGGCGTGCAGCGCCAAAAGCAACGCCAGCTACGTGGCGATTGGCAACGCCCTGGATGCCGTGCAACAAACCGGTGACTTGCCCGTGCCGTTGACGCTCCGCAATGCGCCCACCAAGCTGATGAAAGAGATGGACTATGGCAAAGGCTACCAATACGCGCACGATTTTGACAACCACTTTGCCGCCATGGAGTTTTTGCCCGAGTCGCTCGCGGGCACCGTCTTTTACCAACCGGGCCGCAACGCACGCGAAGAAGAGCAACGCCAATACCTGCGAAAGTTGTGGAAGGAAAAATATGGCTATTGAGGCTGCCATAGGCCGGGGCTCGGCCGCAACGCGTATCTTGCCGCCACGTTCATGAGCCGATTACAATTTGAATACTCGCCCTTTTTGGTATTTCTGTGCCTCGCGTTGGGGATCGGGTACGCCTATGCGCTGTACACGGCCAAACATCCGTGGGGAAAAACCATCAACCGGCTTTTGTTTGGGTTGCGGGCCGTGCTGGTAGCCACGCTTGCATTCTTGCTGCTGGGGCCCGTGCTGCGGTGGATTCAAACCGAAACCGAGAAACCTTCCTTTGTTTTTCTGATCGACAATTCACTGTCGGTGGCTGAAACAACCGACTCGCTCACGAGCGAAGCCACGTGGGCCCGGTTGATGGAGGTGAAACAACAGTTGCAGGAAAACGACCATGCCGTGGAGGTGGTGGGGTTGAACGAGTCAGACCCTAGGCACTTCAACCAGCCTTCGTCCGACCTGACCACGGCCATCCGGACACAACTCCAAAAATACGAAGGCAAAAACCTGGCGGGTTTTGTGCTGGTCAGTGATGGCCTTTACAACGAGGGCACCTCGCCATTGTACCTTCCGCTGCGCGAGCCGGTTTATACTGTGGGCGTGGGCGACACTACGGAGCGTACCGATGTGGCTCTCCAATCGGTGGTGTACAATAAGATCGCCTATCAAGGCAACCGGTTTCCGCTGCGGGCCGAAGTGCGGTTGTCGGGCCGGATTGATACCGACATTACCGTGGCGCTTTCGCGCGAGGGAAAGGTGCTGGCCCGCCAAACCCTACCGGCCAATGGCCAATCGCTGCTGGCATTTGATTTTGATGTTGATGCGGAAACCACGGGACTTCAGCGTCTGGATGTATCGGCCACCGTGCTGCCGACCGAGCGCAACACGCGCAACAACCGCGCGTCTGCTTTTGTGGAAGTGGTAGAAGGCAAACGCAAAATCCTGTTGATTGCGCCCGCGCCCCACCCCGATATCAAAGCGCTGCGCAGCGTGCTGGACCAGAACCCGAACTATGAGTTGATCGTGCACATACCCGGCATTTCGCCAACGGATGCCACGCTGCTCACACCCGGCCAAGCGCAATTGGTGATCTTTCACCAACCGATGGACCGCGAGGGAAAAACCGCTGCGTTGTTTTCGTCTTTTGCCAAGTCCAACACATCGCTGCTGCTGGTGTTGGGGCCGCGCACCCGCTTGGAACAATTGCCTTCGCAGGGCATCGCGCTGACCTTTGCCAATGGAAACCCGTGGGATCAGGTGACGGCCGTGGTCAATCCCGCTTTTCGCGATTTTGTTTTTGGCGAAGCAACGCCCGGGGTTTTTGCTTCGTTCCCCCCCATTCAAGTGCCTTTTGGCAAATTCACGTATCCGCCCAATGCCCAGGTGCTTTTGTACCAACAAATCGGAAACCTGACTACCGACCGGCCCCTGCTGCTGAGTTGGGAAGACGGCACCCGCAAGATAGCGGCACTGACGGGCGAGGGGCTTTGGCGGTGGCGCCTGCGCGAATACGCTGACCGTAATGAGACGGCTGCCTTTGATGAGGTGTTCTCCAAATTGATGCAATACCTCAGCACCACCGATGACCAGCGTAGGTTCCGCAGCTTCCCGGTGAAGAATGAGTTCACGACTGCCGAACCCGTGATCTTTGAAAGTCAGGTGTACAACACGCTGTTGGAGCCCATCTATGGATTTACCATTGCCCTGGAAGTGACACCCGAGGCGGGGCCCCAAAGCCGGTATAGCTATGTCATTGGCCCGGGCAACAGCCGCTACCGGATAGGCGATTTAAAGGAAGGCATTTACCGCTACCGCGCCCGCACCGTGCTGGACGGAAAGCAAGAGGAAGTAACGGGGCAATTTCTGGTGACCGAGCAGATCGTGGAGTCGCAAAACCTGACCGCAGATTTTGGCCTGCTGCGAAAATGGGCATCCGAAACAAACGGGCGCTTTTACATGCCTTCGCAACTGAACCAAGTGGCGGCCGACATCCTCCGGCAAAACCCAAAAGCAATCCTTCGCACGCAAGAAGAGTTCAACCCGCTGATCAATCTCAAGGCATTGTTTGTGATCATAGTCATGTTGGTAGCGCTGGAGTGGTTTCTTCGAAAGTATTTGGGCGCATATTGACTCGCACACGTTGAAAGGCACAAAAAAATCCCGCTGGCCTTTTGGCCAGCGGGAACCCGCACCGCTCTCCCCCACTGAGGCGTTAGAAACTCAGGTTTTTTACCCGGGCTTTTTCGCGGATGGCTTTTAGCATGGCCGCATCAAGCATGTTGTCCGCGGCTTCGGCCGGTGTGTTCTTGGCGATATATTCCTGCCGCTTTTTGTTCAGGCCCTGGATTTCGCTTTGGATTTTCGCGCGCTCATCCGCTTTTTGCTTCACATAGGCTTTGCGTTGCTCGCCATTCATGTTTTTCATCTCCGCAGGCAATTCTTCGGGTTTGGCTTTCACAATCACCGACTCGTCTTCTTTGGCTGCGTCCACCAGATCCCATGACGAATTGCGGTAAGCATGTGAGCTTTTGCTGACTGCGCGTTCCACTTTGTTGGATTGCCCGTAGCTGGCCGCGTTGGAATCCTGGGTGGCTTGGGCTTCGCGCTTCTTCTCACCCGACTCACCGTAGTACACATAGGTTTTGTTCAGTTCCTCGTTCAGGGCCGAGATGCGGTCATCATAAGGCGTGGGCACATACACGGTTTTGCGGTCTTGCTCAATGCTCATGTAGTTGCCGCCTGTGAGGTCGGCTCCGTCTTTCCAGCTTCCGCGGATACCCTCGTCAAAGCTGCCACAATGAATGGTGTTGACGACCACGTCTTTCTCTTTGGCCAGGCCGCAGGCCGCGCGGTACGATACCGTTCCCTGGGTGAAGGGCTCGTTGCCCGCAATAAAAATCATCTTCAAATCCGCCCGCGAATCGGACCAGTTCAATTGCTTCAGCGAAGTGTTGATCACCTGGCCGCAAAACTCACTGCCCCCGTTGGTGCGCAAGGCGAACAGTTTTTCGGAAATAAGATCCAGGTCGTCTGTGAGCGGGCTTACCATCCGCAGGTATCCTTCGGAGGCGGGCAAGTTGTCATTGCCATACTCGTACAGCGCAATCTTGATGGACGGTTTTCGGCCATCGGTACACTTGGCGCTGGCCAGTTCGTTTACAATTTTCCAAAGCTGCGACTTGGCCTGGTCAATGAGGCCGTCCATGCTGTTGCTGGTGTCCAACAAAATAGCCAGCATGATGCTTTGCGGTTCTTTGGCATCGCGCGAAGGCGCAAAGGCACTGTTGAGCATGAACACGAAGGCGAGCAGCAACAGGCTTTTGCGAAAGGTGGTGTTTGCGGTTTTCATAATCGACTGGGTTTGTTTTTTGGTAAATTTTACGCCTGCCGCGGGCAATGGGTACCACCATTTAGGGAAGCGCGGCACCGGCTGGGTGAACAGGCCAAACCACCGAGCGAAGCGTCAAAACCATCCTTGTGCGCGAAATCCCCGTTTATTTTAATGTAGTATCTTGCCCGCCACCGGCTTTTATACATGAACATCCCATCCGTTATAGCCTTGATTATTTGCTTGCTGGCCATGGGAGGTGCGCGCGCGCAAGACACGCGCGAAAAGGAATCGTACAAGCAACTTAAAAGCCGCTCATCTCCACATACCATTGAACAGTTGTTAAGCGAAGCGCGACAGATCAAAACGGGCGATCCCGCCCGGGCCCTCACGCGGCTGCAAGAAGCCGTGGGCATGAGCATTGCCCAGCGCGATCAACGAAACGAAGCCCGGTGTTATCTGTTGATCGGTGAAATAAATGAATCGATTGGCGAGTGGAAGCTGGCATTGGCAAACTATGAAAACGCCATGGCGCTGTTGCGCGAGGGATACGCCACCTCGGAAGAGTATGCACAAGCCGTGGAAAGCAGCGGCCGGATGTACGAACGCCTGGGCGATTATGATGCTGCGCGAACGGCATACGAACAAGCTCTTGCCCTGACCACCGCCCGCGAAAAGAAAACCCAACTCACGTTGGACATGGCCGAAACGTACCTGGCGCAGGGCAACACCGACCAAGCGGCAACGGTATTGAAAGATTTGCCGTCACAAAAGACCCGCGGAGGCGAGGACGTGCAGGCGCGGATTCAGAGCATCAACGCGCGCATCTATGCGCGGAAAAACGAAACCGCCCGCGCGCAAGACTATTACCAATCGTCACAAAACACGCTGCGGTCAGCCGGTGCGGCTTCACCCAAGGCAAGCGAAGCGGAAATCTCCGCCAAGGAAGAAATCTCGTCCACGCTGCGCGAGCAAAAAAAGTACGAAGAAGACATCTCGCTGCGCAGCCGGTCGATTGAATACAACCTGGAGTCCAACAATTTGGAGGAAGTATCGTCTGACAAAATCCAACTGAGCCAAACGTTGGTGGCCACAGGCGAGAGCACGCGGGCGATCAAGGAACTGACGGAAGCGGCCGCCATTGCCGATACCCTCGGCAATCCCGCCAAACAAGCCGATGCCTTTTTGACCCTCGCCCAACTGTACACCAAAAACCAACGCACGGCCGAAGCGCTGGACGCCTATCGCAAATACAGCGAAGCGGTACAACGGGCCGACCAACAAGAGGTACAAAAATTGGCCGAGCGCGCAGACTTGATCCGGATACAGAAAGACATTGAGACGTTCACCAAGCAGGTATCGATTGGCCAGCGCGAGGAGTCGCTGGCACAGATTACCTTGCAGCGGCAGCGGCTGATCATCTACGGCCTGCTGGCGTTGGTGGCGGTGTTGCTCGTCACATCTTACCTCATTTACAAAAACGTGCTGGCCAGCAAGCGCGCCAACCAACGGCTGGCACTGAAATCGCTGCGCAGCCAGATGAACCCACACTTTATTTTTAATGCGCTCAATTCGGTAAACCAATTTATCTCGCAAAACGATGAGCGCACCGCCAACAAATTCCTGTCGGAGTTTTCCAAACTGATGCGGCTGGTGCTCGACCACTCGCAGCAAGACTTTATTCCGCTGGCCAAAGAAGAGGAGTTGCTGATGCTGTACCTGAAATTGGAACATTACCGCTTTCGCGATAAATTTGATTATTCGTTTACGGTGGACGATGGCATCCAGAAAGAGAACACGGTGATCCCGCCCATGCTGATACAGCCCTACATCGAGAATGCCGTGTGGCACGGCCTCCGGTACAAAGAAACACCCGGGCACCTGCGCGTGCACATCGGCCAGCAGGCCAATGCCCTCGTGGTTACCGTGGCAGACGATGGCATTGGCCGCAAACGATCAGCCGAACTAAAAACCGAAAACCAGCGCAAGCACCAATCCACCGGTATCCAAAACATTGAGCAGCGCCTGGCCATCATCAACGAATTGTACCGGGCGCGTTTTTCCGTCAGCCTGGCCGATCCGCCCACAGGCGGCACGGAAGTCACGCTCCACCTGCCGCTCTGCCTCACCACCCGCGCATGAAGGCCGTAGTCATTGACGATGAGGAAGACAGCCGCACGCTGCTGGCAAACTATCTCCACAAATATTGCCCGGAGGTGACGCTGTGCGGCTTTGGCGAATCGGTGGCCACCGGCCTGACGGTCATCCAAAAATATGATCCCGACATTGTGTTTCTGGACATTGAAATGCCTTACGGCAACGGGTTTGACTTGTTGGAGAAGATCGACAACATCCGGTTCGAAACCATTTTTGTCACCGCCTTCGACCATTACGCCATCCGCGCCCTAAACCAAAGTGCGGCTTACTATCTGCTAAAACCCATCGACATTGATGAACTGCTGCAAGCGGTAGACAAAATCAAGCGCGAGCGGGCGCACGGGAAGCAGGCCCCCCATGCACAGGTGCTGGCGCACAACACAAAGGCCGGAGCCGCCCAAAAAATCATGCTGCCCACGCTCGAGGGCTTTGAAGTAGTGGCCATTGACACCATCCTGTACTGCGAGGCCGTGGACAACTTCACGCGCTTTCACTTCGAAACCGGCACGCCTTTGCTGATTTGCCGCACCCTCAAATATTTTGAAGATGTATTGACCGACCACCGCTTTGTGCGAATTCACCGGTCGCATGTGATCAACCCGCGGTTTGTGGTTCGTTACACCAAAGGGAAAGGGGGCTATGTCACCATGAAAAACAACCAGGAGCTGGAAGTTTCGCCCGCCAAAAAACAAGACCTGCTCGATCTTTTTGATCGATAGGACCCAACAACAAGCTGTGGGCGAGGGCCGCGGCTACATTCGTTGGGCTGCGTGAGGCCGGGTGGGCGCATTGGAATAAGTCGGGCAGGAATAACTGGTACATGCCTGCGCCAGCAGCAACATCATCAACAAACAGCCAAAAATTACCTTCCTCGTCATGCAAGCGGGTGTTACGGTGATCAAAAAAACCTTCTCAAGATGAGACGAAGAGGCGAAAAAATTATTGCCTCCACGTTCAACCAACGGAATGCCAAGGCAAATGGCACCAATTTCCGTTGGAAGTGAACAGAATCGGCCAATATTTGGTTATTTAGAGCATTCGTACATCTGCTTGTATGCTCGGCCACCGCTTTTCCAAATACACGCCCCCACCGGCTTCAGAGAAATCCGATTTTGAACGGCTGTTGAACATTTTCATGCAGTTGATCCTTATCACTGCGGGCAACGTGGGCGAAGCCCTGCAGTGGCTCACCGAAGTGGACAAACAATACAAGCTGACCACGCCCAACTACGGCATTGGCGATTTCATTGAAGACTTGAAGCGCAAGGGGTATATTTCCGATGCAGGGCCCGAGGGCGAGTTTAAACTACAGGCGAAAAGCGAACAGAGCCTTCGCCAATCGGCTCTCGAAGAAATTTTCGGCAAACTGAAAAAAACCAAAGGGGGTGAACACCGCACCCCCCACAACGGCCGGGGCGATGAACCCACCACCGACCGCAGAGACTATGAGTTTGGCGACACGCTCGAAAGCATTGCCATGACCGACTCGCTGCGCAACGCGCAGATCAACCACGGGGTAGAAGACTTCCGCATGACGGAGGAAGACCTGGAAGTAGTGGAGCGCGAATTCAAAACGCAAACCTCCACCGTGCTGATGATCGATATTTCGCACAGCATGATTTTGTATGGCGAAGACCGCATCACGCCCGCCAAAAAGGTGGCCATGGCCCTGGCCGAGCTCATCACGAAAAAATACCCAAAAGACACGCTCGATATTTTGGTGTTTGGCGATGACGCCTGGCAGATTGAAATCAAAGACCTGCCCTACCTGCAAGTAGGGCCCTACCACACCAATACGGTGGCCGGCCTGCAACTGGCCATGGACATTTTGCGCAAACGCAAAAACGCCAATAAACAAGTGTTCATGATCACCGATGGCAAACCCACGTGCATCAAACAAGGCATCCAATACTACAAAAACAGCTTTGGCCTCGACCAAAAAATCCTCAACCAAACACTCAACTTGGCAGGGCAACTGCGCAAACTGAAAATACCGGTAACCACGTTTATGATTGCCACCGACCCGTACCTGAAGGCCTTTGTGCGCGAGTTTACCAAAGCCAACCAAGGCAACGCCTATTACAGCAGCCTGCAAGGGCTGGGCAACCTCGTATTTGAAGACTTTAAGAAAAACCGAACCAAAAATTTATAAACGCAAAAGTCGGGTTGTTCGGGGTGATGGATCATTGACACCAACCGCGAACATCGGCCAACCAACGTACACATGAAGAGCAGAACACTGGGAGAATTAAAACGCGCAGGCTATACGTTCCAAACCATCAAAGACGAGCTGCGTCAGAATCTGATCGGCAAACTCAAAAAGAAAGAGAACGTATTTGAGGGCATTTGGGGGTATGAGGAAACGGTGATCCCGGATCTGGAACGCGCCATCCTGGCCGGGCACGACATCAACTTGCTGGGCTTGCGCGGCCAGGCCAAAACACGCTTGGCGCGGTTGATGGTCAACCTGTTGGATGAATACATCCCTGTCATCGAAGGCTCAGAGCTCAATGATGACCCACTCCACCCCATTTCGCGCTATGGGCAAGACCAAGTGGCCGAAAAAGGGGATGACACCCCCATTGCGTGGCTTCACCGCGATGAACGCTACACCGAAAAACTGGCCACCCCCGATGTGTCCATCGCGGATTTGATTGGCGATGTGGATCCGATCAAGGCAGCGGCTCTCAAACTTCCCTACTCCGATGAACGCGTCATCCACTTTGGTCTGATCCCCCGTTCGCACCGCGGCATTTTTGTGATCAACGAACTCCCCGACCTGCAGGCGCGCATCCAGGTGGCCCTGTTCAACATTTTGCAAGAGGGCGACATTCAAATACGTGGATTCAAACTGCGCCTGCCGCTGGACATCCAATTTGTCTTTACCGCCAACCCCGAAGACTATACCAATCGCGGCAGCATTGTCACTCCGCTCAAAGACCGTATCGACAGCCAGATCATCACCCACTATCCCAAAACACTGGACATCGGCAAAAAAATAACGCAACAGGAAGCCCGCATCCGCGAGGTGCAACAACGGGCCATCCAATCCAACGAGATTGCCAAAGACCTCGTTGAACAAATCGCCTTTGAAGCGCGCAAGAGCGAATACGTGGACGCGAAGAGTGGCGTGTCCGCCCGCCTCACCATCTCCGCCTATGAAAACCTGGTGGCCGCGGCCGAGCGCAGGAGCCTCATCAACCAGGAAAAAAACACCGCGGTGCGCGTGTCTGACTTTGTGGGCGTGGTGCCCTCCATCACCGGCAAGGTGGAACTCGTGTATGAAGGTGAGCAAGAGGGCCCCGGCATTGTGGCGCAAAACTTACTGGGCAAGGCTTTGCGGTCGCAGTTTGTCAACTACTTCCCCGATCCCGACAAATTCCGGAAACAAAAAGAAAAAAGCCCCTACAAAAAAATCACGGCCTGGTTTGGCGATGGCCACACGCTGGACCTTCTCCATGACTTGCCCAATGCCGACTTTGAAAAATTACTCCAGTCGGTACCGGGGCTCGCGGAACTGGTTAATGCATTTCACAAAAACCAGCCGCCCGCGGTCAAAACCTTCCTGATGGAGTTTGCACTGCACGGGTTGGCCGAGTTTAGCCTGATCAGCAAACACAACCTCACCGCGGGGCTGCAGTTCAAAGACCTGCTCAGCAGCATGTTTTCCATGCCCCGGCCGGGCGATGACGAAGACGAGGAAGAGGCCGATGACGACATCCCCAACGCGCGTGGCTAAACCCGGTGGTATGGCATTACCGAAAAAAATCCTGGCGCGGCAACATCAAATCACGGAGGAATACCTGCGTGAAGTGGAGCAACATCTTAGCGATTTTCTGGAAGGCCGCGAAAAACGGATTTTTGAAATCCGGGACTTTGCCGAGCGCTTGCACATACACCCTACGCACTTGAGCAACACCATCAAACTCACCACGGGACATCACCCGTGTTTTTATCTGGAAGAAAAACTGATCGCGGTAGCCAAAAAAAAGCTGGAGGAAAACGAGCAAAGCATCCAGACCATAGCCGAGAGCCTCACCTTTGATCCCTCCAACTTCACCAAGTTTTTCAAGCGGTTTACCGGACAAACGCCCAAGCAGTACCGCGAGACGGCTTCTGCCCAGCGGCAGGCCGCAAAAACGGAAACAGTGACCATTTAATCTGAAACTGTCACCATTTTTGAGCGGCCCGGCCCGCCCACCTTTGCGTTGCATGAAACAAAGCAACGCATGACAACAAAAATCGCATTGGTAACGGGCGGCAGCCGCGGGCTGGGCCGCGACATGGCCATCAGCCTCGCCCAAAAAGGGCAGCACATCATCATCACCTATCAATCCAAAAAAGCCGAGGCACAAGCGGTGGTGCGTGAAATCGAAAATCTAGGTCAAAAAGCAGTGGCACTACCGTTGGAAATGGCCGCCATTCATTCCTATCCGCAGTTTGTGGAAACCCTGTCTTCCACCTTGCGGGAAAAATTTCAGGCCGACCGGATCGACTACCTGGTAAACAATGCGGGCATGGGTGTGCACGCAGCCTTTGCCGATACCACCGAAGCGCAGTTTGACAGCCTGATGAACGTGCACCTGAAAGGCGTTTTCTTTTTGAGCCAGCGTCTGTTGCCGCTGCTGCGGGATGGCGGTGGCATCGTCAACATTTCCACCGGCTTGGCGCGATTTTCCTTTCCCGGCTACGCAGCGTATGCCGCCATGAAGGGCGGGGTGGAAACACTGACGCGCTATATGGCCAAAGAACTGGGCGGCCGCCAAATCCGGGTAAATACAGTGGCCCCCGGGGCCATTGAAACCGACTTTGGCGGTGGCGTGGTGCGCGACAATAAAGAGGTGAATGCGCAGATCGCCTCGGTAACGGCCCTGGGCCGCGCGGGAAAAGCCGATGACATCGGCCGCGTGGTGGCCTTCCTGTGCTCGGAGGAGGCGCGGTGGGTCAACGCCCAGCGCATCGAAGTATCCGGGGGAATGATGGTGTAGTACGCTCGCTTGACTATTCAGCGGGCGAGGCGCTCAACAAGCCCGGCCCGTTTGTTTTTTTCTAAAACCAAAAAGCAACCTTTGGCCAAACTGCCACGTATACACGCTTTACGTAATACTTTTTTAACGCTTTTTTAACTTTTGGCACACGCGCTCAACACGCCAGGGCCGGAACACGTAAAAACAAGCATGAGGGGAGCAATTGGGATGGTGGTAGTATTCTGTGGCGCGGCCTCGGTGGCCGTGGCGCAGCTTAAAAAGCAGTTTACGGTGGACAACCGGGACGACTGCAAGGCCGTGGAATTGGTGCTAAAATCCAAGACCGGCAATTGCTTTGTCCGGCCCAGCCAGCACTCGGAGTTGCTCAATGTCTACAGCAACCAGGACCTGGAGGCCTACGGCCACTCATTCAGCAATGAGTTGATCGATGGCACGTACCGCATACGCCTGGCCATGCAGCAAAAACAGGGCAAAGGCGTGGGCGAAAAGATATCGTATCAAATGTTTGGCAGCAGCGAAACCCCGCTGGAAGAAAAAGTTTGGAAAGTATACCTGACAGGAGAAAAACCTTATGCGCTCGATTTTGACTATGGCATCGGCAGTGCCAACATCGACTTGTCCGGATTGGCGGTACAAAAGCTGAAGATCAACACCGGCAGTGCCGATGTGAGCGTTTCCTACAACTCGGGCCGCCAAAACCAAGTGGAGATGGACACCTTTTTTGTAAAGGTTGATTTGGGCAGCCTGCGTGCCCGGCAGGTGAGCATGGCCCGCTCAAAAGTGGTGATGCTGGATGTGGGCTTTGGCAACATGTACCTCGACTTTAGCGACAAGCCTACCGTGTACAACCGCGTGCGCGGCAGCGTGGGCGCTGGCAATTTGGTTATCCAACTGCCCTCCGAAGAAGTGCCCGTCTTGGTGAAGATCAACGACTCGTGGTTGTGCAGCATCCATTTGGGACGCAGCCTCAAAAAGATCGGGGCCAACACATACGCCAACGCCTCCTATTCAAAAGATGCCGCGGAGGTACTCACGTTCGATCTGGACGTGAGCATGGGAAAGATTGTATTTAAAGAGCGGAACTGACGGCCTTTTTCACTCACACACGGCTTCTCTAACTTTCCCTATAGGCATAGCGGTACAACGATGGCCGGTGTGCGGTGCCCATCGGCCTTGGCAGCGAAGGGCAAATAACCATTTTCACCCAGTTTCGTTTTACGAGTGGTTGTGTTTGTAATTCTATCTTTACTTTTGCGACCAACTCACAAAACAAACCCATCTATCTGTGGAGGCACTCATTGCTCGGGGCGTGACCAAACGGTACACCGCCCACACCGCCCTGGACCATGTGGATATTACCATCCCCGAAAAAACCATTTATGGATTGCTCGGGCCCAATGGGGCCGGTAAAACCACGTTTATCCGCATCGTTAACCAAATCATCAACCGCGACAGTGGCGAGATCAAAATCTTTGGCGAGCCCCTGCAAGAAAAACACGTGGGCCTGATTGGCTATCTGCCGGAAGAACGCGGCCTGTACAAGAAAATGAACGTGGGCGAGCAATTGCTCTACCTGGCTCAGTTGAAAGGGTTAAGCCGCAAAGACGCGCTGGACCGCAGCAAAAAGTGGCTGCAAAAATTTGAGATCAGCGATTGGTGGAATAAAAAGGTTGAAGACCTTTCCAAGGGCATGGCGCAGAAGGTGCAGTTCATCAGCACCGTGCTGCACGAGCCACGCCTGATCATTCTGGATGAACCGTTCTCGGGTTTTGACCCAGTCAATGCCCAACTCATTACCGAAAAAATACTGGAGCTGAAAGAAAACGGCAGCACGATTATCTTTTCCACACACCGCATGGAAACGGTGGAGTCGTTGTGCGATCACATCGCCATGATCAACAAATCGAAAAAAGTATTGGAGGGTTCCAAAAAGGAAGTCAAAGACAGCTACCGCTCCAACACGTTTGTGGTGGAGCACAAAGGCACGCTAAACCTGAGCGGCACGGCCTTCCAACCCACCGGACAAAAAGCATTGGGCGACAATTACTTTGAGACGTTGATTTCGGCCAATGGCATCGGCTCGCCCAACCAACTGCTGAGCGAACTGGTGAGCCGCACGGAAGTATACCGATTTGAGCAAAAGCTGCCCACCATGGCCGAAATCTTCATCAGCCTGGTGAAAGGCGAAGGAGACGAAGCCCTGCGCAAACATTTACAAGAAGCCTAACCCCGACATTTGACTTATGAACAAGACCTGGTTGATCATACAGCGTGAATTTCTGATCCGCGTTCAGAAAAAATCATTTTTGATTGCCACCATTTTGGTGCCGCTGATTTTCCCCGCCATCATTGGTGTGTTTGGGTACATCGTGTACAAAGAAGAACAGAGTGCCAAACCGAAGATTGTGTACGTGCTGGACGAAACGGGGCGCTTCAACTTCGAAAGCTCGCAACGTTTCACCATGGTAAAAGAAGCCCCTCCGCTGGACAGTGCCAAAAAGCGGTATCAAAAGACCGGAGACTTCGCGTTGTTATACATCCCAAACAGCGACATCGAGAATCCCAAAGGCATCACCATCTACACAAAAGAGAACCAAAGCATGGAACGCATCGGAAGCATCCAAGGCTTAATCTCCGACCAGGTGAAGGATTTCAAGATGGAGAAATACAACGTAGAGAAAGAAGCGTTGAAAGATATTCGCTCCACCAGCGTGGACGTAAAAACGATCAACCTGACCGACACGGGTGAAGAAAAATCGAGCAACAGCTATGTATTCTATGGACTTGGCACTGTATTGGGCGTATTGATTTACATGTTCGTTTTGATGTATGGTCTTCAGATCATGCAGGGGGTAATTGATGAGAAAACATCCAAGATTGTGGAGGTCATTGTCTCTTCAGTAAAGCCGTTTCAATTGATGCTGGGTAAAATCATCGGCATTGCGTCAGTGGGCTTACTCCAGTTTTTAATCTGGATTGTGCTGATCACCACATTGAGCACGGCCATGCTCTCTTACTTCGGGCTCAAAATGCCCCAAAAGCAAATAGTGGAACAGATGGCTCAAAATGCCAATGAAGAAGTAAAAGAAGTAATCGAAAAAGAAGGATCCGGCAAAGCGCAGGAGTTTTTGAATAACGTAGGTGAAATCCCCTTGGGCAAAATTACTTTGATTTTTATCTTCTATTTCATCGGTGGCTACCTATTGTATGGAGCGTTGTTTGCAGCTGTCGGTTCCGCTGTGGACTCAATCCAAGAATCACAACAATTTCAATTTCCCGTGACAATGCCCCTACTGATCGGCTATCTTGGTTTATTCCTTTTTGTTTTGCGAGACCCAAATGGGGATATTAGCCTTTGGCTATCGATAATTCCGTTTACTTCTCCAGTGGCCATGGTCGGCAGAATTGCGTTTGGTGTACCCACATGGCAATTGATGTTATCCATGCTTCTGCTAGTGTTGTCCTTTGTTGCCTCGGTCTGGACTGCCGGTCGAATTTATAGAATCGGAATAATGAGTTCCGGGGCGAAAGTGACGTGGAAAAAGCTGTTTCTTTGGGCTTTATCACGTGAGTAAGAAAAACGGTCAGTTTGAATTTTTTAAAAAAATGGATTGGAGTTCCTTTCGAGTGTTAGTGTTAAACCAAATCCAATTTTTATGAAAAACTTAACAGCCTTTTTTTTGTGTTTTGTGTTCCTTTCTTCATGCTCCGATCAGGAAGTTACCATTGAGCCGCTTGATTTACATGAATTCCTTCAGGTAATTCAAGAAAAGGTTAATTTAGAGATCAAAAATGGAAATTCTGAACAGTATCTTTTAGAGTTAGAGGCCCTTCAAACACTTCCGGAAAGCGAATTTAAGACTCAGCAGATATCGAGAATACTTGGGTTTTCGAGCAGGGAGATTTTCGTGCAGTCGATTAATGGATTTCATGAGAAATATAAACATCTTGGTGTTGAACGTCTTCCTGAAAATCAAGATGACGTTGTCGGTATTTTACAACAACTTGGTATGCGAATTAACACAAATCCTAGTGAAAAAGCAGAGTATTCTTCTCGGGATCAGTATGACTTAGCGGGTTGCTTGGAGGCTGCTCAAATCAATTATGGTGCAAATTTAATAGCTTGTGTTGCGTCAGCTCAATGGTCACCAATAAAATTTGTTACCTATCAACTTTGTGCAGGTACTTCTGCCCTGACTTATGCAGCGAGAATGACCGCATGCCATATCGCAGCATCATTAGCTGACGAGGGGTAAATTAAAAGATATAGAGATTTTGTCTCTTGTAATTTTCAGCTCCGGTTAGAGGGCGTGTTTCGGGTTTTAGACCTCCCCTATATTCAGTAGTTGGTAATATCCGTGGCAAGATTTTTCGACTATGTAGAGACCTGCCATTCCGCAAATGAGAACTCTGGAGGCTGCCATTGAATGGCAGCCTCCATTGTTTTACATCTATTTTGGTTACTCATCGGCTTTGAACCTTTAGATTTCATTTTTTAGGACCTGATTTTTTGACAACTATGTTTACCCGTACCTTTCGCTCATGGCCAAGTCAAAATTGCTGCCGTCCATGGAGTTTTACCAGGACAACGCCAACCTGAAATGGATCATCCTGGGCGTGTCCATCATCATCAGCGTGGGCTCCATCTATTACACCAACCGGCTGGTCGATCAATTGAAAGAACGCGAGCGCAACCAGGTACGCCTGTATGCCAAGGCATTGGAATACACGGCCAACGACCTGGACAATAACTTTCTGTTCATCACCGAAGAGATCATCAACAAAAATAATTCCGTGCCGACCATCCTGGTGGGCACCGATGGCAACATCATCTACCACAACAACATCGACCTGGACAAAAACTGGAGCGAGGCACGGCAAAAAAATGTGCTGGAAGAGGAACTGCGCGAAATGAAGCTGGCCTACCCGCCCATTGATATTTTGCTGCGCGATGACTCCACGGGCGAAGTATTTGGCACCCAGAAAGTCTATTACCACAATTCGTATCTGCTCTCGCAACTGACGGTGTTTCCCTACATCCAGATTTTTGTGGTGGCCATCTTCGCTTTTATCTCATACCTCGCCTTCAACTACTCGCGCACGGCCGAACAAAACCGCGTGTGGGTAGGTCTGACGAAAGAAACAGCCCATCAGTTGGGCACGCCCCTTTCTTCGCTCATGGCGTGGATCGAGGTGCTGCGCGATGACCCCGACATCAAAAACAAAGGCATCGTAGACGAACTGGACAAAGACATCAAAAAACTGCGGGTGGTCACCGAGCGCTTCTCCAGCATCGGCTCTACGCCTACACTCAAAAATGAAAATGTGCTGCAGTTGGTAAACAACGTGGTCGGCTATCTGCAACCGCGCGTCTCGTCCAAAGTGGTGTTCGAAGTGTATGCCTTGTCCGAGAGCATTTCGGCCAAAGTGCACGCGCCCCTGTTGGAGTGGGTGATTGAAAACCTGTGCAAAAATGCGGTGGACGCCATGGGCAGCACGGGCACCATCGCCATAAAAATCCTGCGCGGCAGCGATAACAAAGTGTTTATTGATATTTCGGATACGGGCAAGGGCATTCCCAAAGCAAACATCACCAGCGTTTTCAGGCCGGGGTTTACCACCAAAAAAAGAGGGTGGGGCCTCGGCCTTACCCTGGCCAAGCGCATTGTGGAAATGTACCACCGGGGCAGAATCTTTGTGAAGGCCTCCGAAGAAAACAAGGGCACCACCTTCCGCATTGAATTGATGAGCGCGTAGCGCCTTCACACCCAGCCTGTTGACACGCGGCCGGCAGGGCGGTTATTTTCCAAATGGCACCCTTGCAAAGAGGCGATAAAAGCCTACTTTTGCGGTCGGATTTTTCAGGGGCATTTCCCCAATTCCTCACTCAACTGTAACCACCTTAAAATCAACATACTGCATGGCTAACTATGGCAAAATAACGCAGGTAATCGGTCCCGTTGTAGACGTTGCCTTTGACGAACCCGGATCCAAATTGCCCAACATCCTCGACTCGCTGGAAGTAACCAAGGCCGATGGCACCCGTGTGGTGTTGGAGTGCCAGCAGCATTTGGGCGAAGACCGCGTGCGCACCATTGCCATGGACGCCACCGAGGGGCTCGTGCGCGGCATGAAGGTAACCGACACCGGAACACCCATCGCCATGCCCATAGGCGATGACATCAAAGGACGCCTCTTCAATGTGGTGGGCGAGGCCATTGACGGCATCGCACAGCCGAAAGGCGGCAAGTCATTGCCCATTCACCGCGCGGCCCCCGCATATGAAAACTTATCTACCTCCACCGAGGTGCTGTACACGGGCATCAAAGTGATTGATTTGATCGAACCCTATGCCAAGGGTGGTAAAATCGGATTGTTTGGCGGTGCAGGGGTAGGAAAAACCGTATTGATCCAGGAACTGATCAACAACATCGCCAAAGCGTACTCCGGCCTCTCCGTATTTGCGGGCGTGGGTGAGCGTACGCGCGAAGGAAACGACCTGCTGCGTGAGATGATCGAGGCGGGCATCGTTAACTATGGCGAAGAATTTTTGCATTCCCTCCATGAAGGCGGCTGGGACCTGTCGAAAGTCGACAGCGAAAAGCTGAAAGACTCGAAGGCCACCTTTGTGTTTGGTCAGATGAACGAACCGCCCGGTGCCCGTGCCCGCGTGGCATTGTCCGGATTGACCGTAGCCGAGTACTTCCGCGATGGCGATGGCACCGGCAAAGGCCGCGACATCCTCTTCTTCATCGATAACATCTTCCGCTTCACCCAGGCTGGTTCAGAAGTATCGGCTCTGTTGGGTCGCATGCCTTCAGCCGTGGGGTACCAACCTACGCTGGCCACGGAAATGGGTGCCATGCAGGAGCGCATCACGTCCACGAAAAACGGTTCCATTACTTCGGTGCAGGCCGTATATGTACCGGCCGATGACTTGACCGACCCGGCACCGGCCACCACATTTGCCCACTTGGATGCCACCACGGTATTGAGCCGTAAGATTGCCGAATTGGGTATCTACCCGGCCGTGGATCCACTGGACTCCACCTCGCGTATTTTGCGTGCTGACATTGTGGGCGAAGAACACTACAACACCGCCCAACGCGTGAAAAACATTTTGCAGCGCTACAAAGAACTGCAAGACATCATCGCCATTTTGGGAATGGATGAACTGAGCGATGAAGACAAACAGGTGGTGCACCGCGCCAGACGCGTGCAGCGCTTCTTGTCGCAGCCGTTCCACGTGGCGGAAGCCTTCACCGGTTTGAAAGGCGAATTGGTGGACATCAAAGACACCATCAAAGGCTTTAACATGATCATGGATGGCGAACTCGATCACCTGCCCGAGGGGGCCTTCAACCTGGTGGGTAACATCGACCAAGCCATTGCCAAGGGTGAAAAAATGATGGCGGAAGCGAAATAATGTATTAATGGGTTGATTTGAGAATTTGAAGATGCATCCTTGAATCTTCAAATTCTCAAATCAACCCATCTCCAAATCGATTCATCTTCAAATCCTCAAATCAGTCCATCTTCAAATTGACTTTTATGCATTTAGAGATTATTACCCCGGAGAAAAAGGTTTTTGAGGGCGAAGTGTTATCGGCTACGTTCCCGGGCACGGATGGCAGCTTTCAAATCCTGAACCACCACGCACCGTTGGTGAGCTTGCTCAAACACGGGGCAGTGGAATACAAAAGCAAAGAGGCCAGCGCTCACTTGGTAATTACCGGTGGTGTCGTGGAAGTGCTGAACGACAAGGTAATATTGCTGGCGGACGGGATTGCATAACGCAGGCTGTGAAGCGCAAGCAAAAAAAAGGCTGGCCCGCGGGCTGGCCTTTTTTGTTAACAGGGGAAAGGCGCGGCCCTACATTCACGAGTTCTGTCTACTTTTGCACACCAACACGTGCTCATGCGCCTCAAGGCCCTTGTAATTGATGATGAACGCCCCGACCGTGAGTTGATCAAATCACTGTTGAGCACCTATTGCCCGTTTGTAGAGGTGGTAGCCGAAGCCGAATCGGTGGCGCAAGGGCAAGCGTGCATTGCCAAACACAAACCCGAAGTGGTTTTTCTTGACATCGAAATGCCAACCCAAAATGGTTTTGATTTGTTCAAGGTGCTGCCCAACCGCAACTTCCTCACCGTAATGACCACCGGGTATGATCAATACGGTATCAAAGCCTTAAAAGCCGGTGCGTTTGACTATCTGTTAAAACCCATTGATGTAGACGAGCTGGTGGAAACCGAACAAAAGCTCCTCAAGGCCGTGGCCATGCGCGGCCCGGAGCGCACGGTCAGCATCTACCATCAGGGCGAACAACACCTGATCAAGCTGCGCGAGATCGTATTGGTACAGGCACAGGGAAGCTACTGCTTGATTCAATTGGTATCGGGCAGTCCTCTGCTTGTGGCCAAAAATATGGCACACTTGCTCGAGGCGTTCAGCTATCCAAAACTGCAGCGCGTCCATCGGTCGTTTGCCATCAATACCGATCACGTGAGATCCTTTAAGCCCGATGGCAACGAGGCGCGCGTCACCCTGTCGGGCAATCACCAAGCCCCCGTGAGCCGCACGTACAAGGCCCGGGTAAAGCAATGGCTGCTGTGACTCCCCGCGCGCTCGTTTGGATCGGTTTTTTGTGCAGTGCGCTGTGGGCCCAGGCCCAGTCGTTTCCGATGGTGCAATACGCCACGCGCGAAGGACTTGGCAACTCGATCGTGTACCGCGTTTACCAAGACAAGAAAGGGCTGTTGTGGCTTTCCACCGACAATGGCCTGACGCGGTTTGATGGCCAACATTTCAAAAACTTTACAGCACGCGATGGATTGCGGGCCAGCTACATTTTTGGGTTGACGGAAAACGATACCAGCATGCTGATATCCACGTTTGGTGGCGGCATTCAGTTTTTGAAGGGTGCGCAGATTGACTCCGTGGCCAGCATCGCTCCAGAAGTCGCCTATCCCATCAGCGTACTCCATCATGACAACACCCTCTGGATCATCGACCGGAAGTTGGCGCTTTTTCGCACCACCGCGCGCGGCACCCAGCGGCTCAGTGGTACTACATATGCCACCGCCAAAAACGTAAACACCATCAGAGTATCGAGTTTGGGGCTGACGGCCTGTTCCTATGGCTTGTTTGTATACGACAGCGTGCGCCAACAACTGCGCGAAGTTGACATTGACTGGGGCAACCCGCCTAATGTGTATGTGCAGTGGTTTGTCGAACTGCCTGGGCAAAAAATGCTGGTCAGCGCAAACAGCCTTTTTGTGGTAGACCTGATCACGCGCAAAGCCACCAATATTTTAGATGGCCATTTTAGATACGGCTCGCGCAACCTGCTCGCTTGCCGCGATGGAAGTTTTCTGGCAGCCGAAAACACGGGTGTTCTTTGGCGGTTCAGCCAGGACCTCACACGTCAGGAGAAGATTCTCGAAGGCGTGGTCATCAACGACCTGTACCAGGACACCGAAGGTGGCATTTGGCTGGGCACGCATGGACAAGGCCTGTGGCATTTGCCCACGATGCACGCCCGGCATTTCCCCATCAGCGGACTGCTGTCGCCCGCTATTTCGTTTAGCCGTACCGATGGTTGTGCCGTGGTCACCAGCCTGAACAAACCGATGCTGTTGGTGGATTCCGCCCGTGTGCGGCTAGCGGGCCAAGCGCGCGTGCCGGCTGTGGTGCAACCCGGTATTGTTGCCATCACCGAAACGGCCAGCGGCCAAATCAACCTGGCCACCCTGCACGGGTTGGTGCGCATGCGCGGAAACCGGGCCGACAGTCTCTCGTTTGGCTTTCCACCGACCACCTTGCTGAGCAATGCAGACGGCTCGCTGTGGTCGGGGGCGCGAACGGGACTATATCACATCAATCCCGCATTGACCGCCTATACACCTTGGCGTTTTTTCAACAATAAAATTGTGCGGGCGCTGACGCGCGATGATGCCAACACGGTGTGGGCGGGCACCAGCGATGGTCTGTTTCCGGTGCCGCGGACACCCGAAGCAATACCCACCACCTCCTTCTTTAAGGGCCAGGACATCACGGCACTGTTTTTTGACTCCGCACGGCACGTCATTTGGGTGGGCACGCACAATGGTCTCTTTCAACTAAGTGCTGCGCACACCGTTACGGAAAAGTACCCGAATGTGCGCGTGCACGCCATCACTTCCGATCTGCGCAACCATATCTGGATCGCCACCTCACAAGGTGAAGTCTACTACGATGGCCAGCGCCTGGAACTCTTCACGGAAAAGGAGGGCATCCCGAGCGAGCTGCTGAGCCATGCCTATGACCCCGACCGCGACTTGCTATATATGCTTTCGCCCACTGGCATAAGCCTTTTGCATGTGGGGCAATTCTTGGCCGACCGCACGCCCGCAGAACCTGTCTTGGTGGTGACGGATCAGACCGTTGATGGCCAACGCGCCAAAGACATCAGTGCCCTGCAAAAACTGCCCGCGCACACGCAAGCCATCACATTGTCGCTGGCAAGCTCCTACTTACAAAATACCGCCCATTGGAATCTCTACTACCGCATCCACGAGCAAGCATGGGTGAATGCCGGCAAAACACGCGAGTTGCGTTTTTTCGAATTGCCCCCGGGCACGGGCCGCATCGAAATAAAATTGCGCGATGACATCAACGCACGCGAATCGACCGTGTTGGCTTTGCCGTACGCCATTGAGGTTCCTTTTTTTCGAAAGCCTTTTTTTGTATGGTCGGTGGCGCTGGCGGCCGTGTTGGCAGGGGTTGGCTTAACGGTGGTGTCGATGCGGGCCGTGGCCGCGCGTAAGCAGCGCAAGCTGCTGGGGCAGCAACGAAGGATCGAGTTGGAACAAAAAGTACTTCGCAACATGCTCAACCCCCATTTTTTAAACAATGCCGTTAACTCGATCCAAGTCTTCGTGACGCGCAACGACCAACGAAAAACATTGGGCTACTTGGCCAAGTTTGCCCGCCTCATGCGCGTGAACATCGAACTGCTGGAGAAAAGCATGATCACGCTGGAAAAAGAACTTCAAAACATCGAATTGTATCTCGCCTTTGAGCAACTGCGATTTGACGGGAAACTGGAGTATGAGATCCGCGTGTCCCCCGACATCGCGGCTGCGCAAATTACCGTACCCTCGCTCGTGTTGCAGCCCTTTGTCGAAAACGCCATCTGGCACGGGATCCTGCCGCACGAAAAAGGCGGCAAAGTAACCGTGTTGGTGCACCGCGAGCACAACGTGCTGCTGCTGGAAATTGATGACGATGGCATTGGCCTGGAGGCTGCACGCGCACGGCCCAAACCCAACCCCGACAAAGTCTCCAAGGGCATGTCATTGATCCGCGAACGGTTCGATTTGCTGAACCAACAGCAGCCTGGCTATTTCTTTTCCATCGAAGACAAACGGACAACAAACGCGAACCAGCAAGGAACGCGGGTTTCGATTCGCCTGCCCATGGCCTAGCGCAGCTTACGAGCAGCAAGCCGCTATCCATCTTCGTTTTTACCGGTTCGTCCTTCGCAAAGTAAATCGCGTCACCCACAAAGTAGGCGGTTACACCACTAATGGGGCGAGTACTTTTGTTACAAACAACCTGATCGCTATGAAATACTTCTTCTCCATGCTGCTGCTCGGCATGTCGTTCACGCTTTTTGTTTCCTGTGGAGGCAGTGACGATGCCCCCGAGCCCGCCCCCACGATAAACGCACCCTCCATCACCGGTCTCTTTCAGCCGGAAGGCGAAGTAGATGTGACCTTTACCGCCACGGGCACGTTCCAAACCGGTAATATTTTCACGGCCCAGTTGAGCGATGGCAGCGGAAGCTTTGCTTCCCCCACGTCCATCGGCACGCTCAACGGTACCACCGCGGGCACCATCGAAGCCACCTTGCCCGCCAGCGTAGCCAACGGCAGCGGCTATCGCATCCGCGTGGCCGCGAGCGCCCCGGCCACCCTCAGCCCCGACAATGGTTCCAACCTCTCGATCGCAAAGCCTACCATCGCCATCACGTCCGTGCAGTCCGCCTCCACGGGCTATGTCCCGGGTCGCGGGATATCCATCAACACCACCCTAACCGGTACGTTTGCAGCTTGCAACATCTTTACGCTCCAACTCAGCAATTCTGCAGGTGAGTTCACCTCACCGGTTTCGTTGTTGGCCACCAGCCCTGGCACCTCTTTGGGGGCCACGGTGCAAGCGTCTTTGCCGGCAAACGTGGGCGAAGGCACTGGTTTCCGGCTGCGGTGGGTATCAAGTTGCCCCGTGGTCATGGGCAGCCCGTCCAACGCATTCACCATCAACATCCCCTCGCTGGGTTCTCCTGTAGTCACGGGCAACTTGACGGCCGGGGGTTCAATCACCGTTCAAGTTGGTTTGGCAAACGGGCCATGGAACCCGGATAACATGGCCACGGTGCAGCTCAGCAACGCCTCGGGCAGTTTCGCCAGCCCACGAACGATCCTGACATTGCCCACTACGCTGGGCACTGGCGGAAATGCCGTGTACAGTAACATCCTATTGCCCACCGACCTTCCCGCGGGCACCGGCTATCGTATCCGATTTGTGACCAACAACCCGCAGGTGATTAGTCAAACATCTGGACCGTTGAGCATTGGGGCACTTCCCACCCTGACCATTGAACCGGGAGTACCTGCCTTCACCAAGATTTACTCCGGCACATTCATTGCCTATTTCTACACGGTAAAAGTAACCCGTACGGGCACGTTCAATCCCAATGCCGGGTTCTCTTGCCAAACGTCATTCAATAACAGCACCTTTGGCAACTCGGAGCTTCTGTTTGGCGGATTTACAACCACCAACCTGACGGAGCTTCAGAACAATGGATTTACGTTTGTGCAATTACAGTCGACCAACTGGGGCACCGGAAACCGCAGGCTGCGCATCGTCACGATAAACCACGGCAACGTGACGAGCAATGAATTGCAGATGCCGGTATTCCAAACAGGCATCACGTCAGTAGCTGCCACCATTGAAGGCAATGCAAACAATTTTGGCACGAACAATTTTGTTGCCGGCAGCCCTTCGGCCGTGTATGTCAACAACCAGATGGTAGGCATTGGTGGCAACAATGCCACCACTTTATTTGGTGCCGCTGCCTTGCGGATGGATGTCATTTTGAATCTTACCGGAGAAAACGTAGTGATCGGTTCACAGACTGCACGCGTGGTGGTTCAGTTGCTCACCAGTACCGGTACGATTGCCGTGTACAACAACAGCAGCGTTACGTTGAGCGTGAGCGGTACGCCCACCGGCTATACGGTGACGGGCGCAGGGCCTTTTACGCTCACCCGCACATCGGGCACGGCTGGCAATACAACTATTTCAGTGCAAAACATATCGGCTGTTTTCAGGATGCAGTAGAACCGCAGTCTTTCGCCAACAGCGAAAACCCGACCCGCGAGGTCGGGTTTTTTTATGCCTGTAAACTATTTCGGGGCGCGCTGATCAACTGCTCTGCGCAACGTCACTTGGAAAGTAAACCGCGTTGTCTGCAAAGTAGGGCGGTTACACCGCTGATGGTGCGAGTACTTTTGTTACAAACAACCTAATCGCTATGAAATACTTCTTCTCCATGCTGCTGCTCGGCATGTCGTTCACACTTTTTGTTTCCTGCGGAGGCAGTGATGATGCTCCCGAACCGGCTCCCACGTTGGGAGTACCTTCCATCACCGGTCTGTTTCAGCCGGAAGGCGAAGTGGATGTGA
>ERZ1066136.302-NODE-302-length-44957-cov-23.132088_pt1 | contig 44957 bp, 39 predicted proteins | sample MGYA00382783_ERZ1066136 | MGnify/ENA primary metagenome ERZ1066136 (study PRJEB33369, sample SAMEA5778366) | biofilm metagenome | biome: Industrial cooling water; feature: Water cooling tower basin; material: Biofilm | place: United Arab Emirates | collected... | reverse complement strand
GGGCGAGCCAGGCGGGCGTCACGCGCGCGCGCGGGCCGTCCGCCGCCCCGGAGGCGACGTGCGCGCGCGGGGCTGCGGACGGGCGAGGCATGGCGATCAGCCGTTGCGGACGTGGTCGTCGTACTGCTCGGCGGTCAGCAGCTCGTCGAGCTCGGCGGGGTTGGCCGGGCGGAGCCGGACCATCCAGCCGTCGCCGTACGGCTCCTGGTTGACGAGCTCGGGCGAGGCCTCGAGGGCGCGGTTGATCTCGACGACCTCGCCGGTGATCGGGGCGAACAGCTCGGACACGGCCTTGACCGAGTCGATGTCGCCGAAGCGCTTGTGCGCCTCGGTGCGATCGCCGGGCGAGGGCAGGGTGACGAGGGTGATGTCGCCGAGGGCGTCGACGGCGTGGGTGGTGATGCCGACGACGACGGTGCCGTCGGCCTCGAGTCGGGCCCACTCGTGGTCCTTGGTGTAGCGGAGGTCGCGGGGGAAGTTCGAAGACATGGGGACTTGTCGGCTCCTCGGGCGGTACGAAGACGTTTCGGGCAGGAACTTCGGGACAGGTGACTAGGCGGCGGGCTCGGGGCGCTTGTAGAACGGGCCCTTGACGACCTCGGCGGGGAAGCTGCGGCCGCGCTGCTGGATCGTGAGCGCGGTGCCGGGGGCCGACAAGGCGAGCGGGACGTAGGCCATGCCGACGGCCCCGCCGACGGTCGGCGCCGGGCCGCCGCTGGTGACCTGGCCGACGACGGCGCCGCTCGCGTCGACGACCTCGGCGCCGTGGCGGGCGATGTTCTTGTCGAGGACGCGGAAGCCGACGAGCGTGCGCCCGAGGCCCTCGGCCTTCTGGCGGGCGAGCGCCTCGCCGCCGACGAAGTCGTCGCCGCGGGCGCGCTTGTCGAGCTTGACGACCCAGCCGAGGCCGGCCTCGAGCGGGGAGGTGGTCGCGTCGATGTCGTTGCCGTAGAGGCAGAGCTTGGCCTCGAGGCGGAGGGTGTCGCGCGCGCCGAGGCCGATCGGGGCGGCGCCGGCGGCGAGCAGCGCGTCCCACACCGGGAGGGCGCGGTCGGCGGCGACGAACAGCTCGAAGCCGTCCTCGCCGGTGTAGCCGGTGCGGGCGGCGACGATGTCCTCGCCGGCGAGGCGCGCGGCGGCGAAGCCGAACGAGGGGACCTGCAGCAGCGAGTCGTCGGCGAGCCGCGCGACCAGCCCGCGGGCCTTCGGGCCCTGGACGGCGATCAGCGCGACCTTGTCGCTGTTGTCGGTGATCGTGCACAGGCCGCCGGCGTGCTCGACGAAGTGGGCGAAGTCCTTGGCGATGTTGGCGGCGTTGACGACGATCCGCAGCCACTCGCCGTGGTGGCGGTAGACGATGCAGTCGTCGACGATCCCGCCGTCGGGGTAGCAGACGGCGGTGTACATCGCCTTGCCGTCGACGAGCTTGGCGGCGTCGTTGGTGATCAGCTTCTGGACGGCGGCCAGGGCGCCGGGGCCGGTGAAGTCGACCTCGCCCATGTGCGAGACGTCGAAGATGCCGGCGGCGGTGCGGACCGCCCGGTGCTCGGCGAGGATGCCCTCGTACTGCAGCGGCATGTGCCAGCCGCCGAAGTCGACCATCTTGGCGCCGCGTGCGACGTGAGCGTCGTGGAGGGGGGTGTGCTGGAGCGAGGTGACTTCGGCCATGAGCGTCGCTTTTCCCATAGCCAACTTCGGCCGCCGCGGGAAGGGCCGCGGCGTGCTATGCAGGGACCGATGTCCGCCGAACGCGATCCCCGGAGGTCTAGTGCGCGGTCCTCGGCGCGGGAGGCTGCGCGATTCGCGCTGCGCTCGCTGCTGGTCCTGTCGCTCGCCGGCGCCCTCGCCGGCTGCGCCGGCCGCAATCAGGGGGCGCCGGACGGCCTCAACTCGTTCGGCCAGGCGATGCGGTACGTGCAGAAGGCGGTCCGCAGCAGCAGCGAGGGCGTGATCATCATGCCGAACAAGCGCTCGGAGAGCCTGTTCGACATCCAGCGGCTCAACGACATCGCCCAGACGCTGCGCGCCCCGGCGGCCGCGTGCTTCATCAACCGGGCGATCGAGACGATGAAGCGCGGCACCCGCGACGGCGAGGTCGCCTACGTCGATGTCCCCGAGGGGCAGATCCGGCTGCGCACGTACCTGTCGCCCGACGGCCGGGTGCTGCGGACGAGCGTGCTCGAGACCGGGTTCAAGGACCCGACGATCGAGCCGTGCCTGTCGGAGGCGATCCGCAAGCAGTCGTGGATCCCGAACCGCACCGGGCTGGTGCAGTACCTCGACGTCGTCTACTGGGTCAGCCTCGGCGACGCGACCGAGGACCGCTCGTCGCAGGCGCAGCAGGAGCTGCGCCGCCAGCAGGCGATGGCGGCGCTGCGCGGCAAGGGCTGCCTCGAGGGCCGCGCGGGCCCGGGGACCTACCCGATCGAGGGCCTGAACCTGCTCGACCGCGAGGGCAACACGCTGGTCAGCCGGGTCGAGCCGAACCCGCTGCCCGACCGCGTCCGGGAGTGCCTGGCGGTCGTGCTGAAGCAGATCCGCATGCCGCGCTCGCCGGAGTCGTTCGTCCGCCCGATCTCGCCGACGATGACGTACACGGTGGCGGGCGACGGGTCGGTGACGTTCTCCGACGAGCCGTGGATCACGGCGGTGCTGCTCGAGGAGGCGGCGCTGCGGGAGGAGCGGCGCGCCGAGGTGAGCGAGTGGACGGCGGGCGCGACCCGTGCGGAGATCTCGGACCCCGAGCCGGCGCCCCCGCCCGAGCCCGAGCCGCCGGTGCGCGAGCCCGAGCCGGCGCCGGCCGTCGACCCGGCCAAGGGGGGGATCAAGCTCAAGCTAGGCGGGCACCGCAAGCCGGGCTCGTAGGTGCGGTAGAGTGGTCGGCGTGGCGGGCCACCAGCTCTTCGAGCCCTGTGCGATCGGACCTGTCCGATTGCGCAACCGGACGATCCGCGCGGCGGCCTTCGAGGGCATGGCCCCGGGGCACCGGCCGTCGCCCGCGCTGATCGCGTACCACCGCGCGGTCGCGGAGGGCGGGGTCGGGATGACGACGGTCGCGTACGCGGCGGTCGAGCAGCGCGGGCTCAGCTTCCCGCACCAGCTGTGGATCCGGCCGGAGATCGTCGGCGAGCTGCGCGGGCTGACCGACGCGGTCCACGCGGCCGGGGCGAAGGCGTCGATCCAGCTCGGCCACTGCGGGAACATGGCGAAGGCGGCGGTCGCGGGCGGGCGGGCGATCGCGCCGTCGGGCCGGTTCAACCTGTACGGGCCGACGTGGCCGCGGGCGATGGACCAGGGCGACATCGACCGCGTGGTCGAGAGCTTCGGCCGCGCGGTCGAGCTGGCCCGAGAGGCAGGTTTCGACGCGGTCGAGATCCACGCGGGGCACGGCTACCTGATCAGCCAGTTCCTGTCGCCGGCGACCAACCGGCGGACCGACGCGTACGGCGGGCCGCTGGCGCGGCGGGTCCGGCTCCTGCGCGAGGTTATGGCGCGGGTGACGAGGGCGGCCCGCGGCGAGGTCGCGGTGCTGGTCAAGACGAACATGCGCGACGGGTTCCGCGGGGGGATCGAGCTCGCGGAGGGGATCGCGGTCGCGCGCACGCTCGAGCAGGACGGGGCCGACGCGCTGGTGCTGTCGGGCGGGTTCGTCAGCCGGGCGCCGATGTTCATCCTCCGCGGGGCGATGCCGACGGCGGTGATGAGCGACGGGCTGACCGGGCCGATGCGGGCGATGGTCCGGCTGTTCGGTCCGTGGCTGGTCCGGCCGGTGCCGTTCGCGGAGAACTACTTCCTCGCGGACGCGCTGGCGGTGATGCGCGAGGTCCGGCTGCCGCTGGTGTACGTCGGCGGGGCGGCGACGCGGGCGGCGATCGACGCGGCGCTCGGCCGCGGGTTCGCGGCGGTGGCGCTGGCGCGGGCGCTGATCCGCGAGCCGGCGTTCGTGCGCAAGCTGGCCGAAGAGGAAGGTCGGACGCCGGACTGCGACCACTGCAACTACTGCGCGGCGCGGATCTACACGACGACGATGGCGTGCCACCACCGCGAGCCGCCGCCGCCGCGGCTGCGCAGGGCGCTCAAGATCGTGGAGGGCGCGTGACGATCCGGCGGGCGGACGCGCAGATCGGCGTGGCCCTGGTGACGGGGGCGTGCTCGGGGATCGGCCGCGAGATGGCGCGGCTGCTGGCGGCGCACGGGTACACGCTGGTGGTGATCAGCGACCGGGCGGCGGAGCTGGCGACGGCGGCGGCGGAGCTGCGCGGGCGCGGCGCCCAAGTCCACGCGATCGCGGTCGATCTGGCGCGGCCCGACGCGGCCGAGCTCGTGATCGCGGAGGTCGAGGCGCGGCGGCTGGCGATCGACATCCTGATCAACAACGCGGGGTTCTTCTTCTTCGGCGAGGCGGTCGACGCCGATCCGGCGCGCGCGCAGGCGATGTTGCAGCTGCACGTGGTGACGCCGTCGCTGCTGTGCACGCACTTCGGGCGGCGGATGCGGGCGCGCGGGCGCGGGTACGTGCTGATCGTGTCGAGCATCTCGGCGTGGCGGTCGTTCCCGGGGATCGGCTACTACGGGAGCAGCAAGAGCTACCTGCGCAGCTTCGCGGCGGCGCTGCGCAGCGAGCTGTGGCCGTACGGGGTCAAGGTGACGTGCCTGGCGCCGGGGGCGACGGCGACCGGGCTGTACGATCCGTCGGTGGTGCCGGTCGAGGCCGCGAGGCGCTTCGGGGTGATGATGAGCGCCGAGGCGGTCGCGCGCGCGGGGCTTTCGGCGATGTTCCGCGGCGAGGCGGTGTGCGTGCCGGGGCTGGTGACGCGGGCGATGACGCTGGCGGCCGTGCTGACGCCGCAGCCGGTGATCGACTGGGCGCGGCGGCGGGCGCCGTGGCTGCCGAGGCCGCCGAAGAAGCCGGGGCGGTGAGTCAGTTCGGCGGCTGGCGCTCGACGGCGCCGGTCATCGGGACGAAGCGGACGGGCATGACGTGCTCGGTGTGCAGCGCGCCGCCGGGGCGCTTCTCGAGGATCATGAGGTCCTGGACGTCGCGGCCGACGGGGATCACGAGGCGGCCGCCGACGGCGAGCTGATCGGTGAGCGGGCGCGGGAGCGCGGGGGCGGCGGCGGCGACGAGGATCGCGGCGAAGGGGGCGCGCTCGGGCCAGCCGGCGTAGCCGTCGCCGGTCCGCACCTGGACGCGCGTGTAGCCGAGCTCGCGCAGGAGGGCGGCGGCGCTGCCGGCGAGCTCGGGCACGATCTCGACGCTGTAGACCTCGGCGCCGAGCTCGGCGAGCACGGCGGCCTGGTAGCCCGAGCCGGTGCCGACGTCGAGGACGCGGTCGCCGGGGCGGACCTGCGCGAGCTGGGTCATCCGCGCGACGACGTACGGCTGGCTGATCGTGGCGCCGAAGCCGATCGGGAGCGGATGATCGGCGTAGGCGAAGCGCTGCTGCTCGGGCGCGACGAAGCGGTGCCGCGGGACGCGCCGCATGGCCGAGAGGACAGCTTCGTCGGTGATGTCGCGGCCGGCGAGCTGCTCGTCGACCATGCGCTGGCGGGCTTCGGTGGGGTCGTCCATGGCGACGGCGCAGGCGAGCAGCGGGAGGAGGAGGAAGGGCCGCCGGCGCATGGCCGCCAGTGTAGCGCGCGTCGGCGCGCGGGGCCGGCGAGCCGCAGGACCGGCGCCGGCGTTGGTGACGCGGTTCGGGGCGCGGCGCGTCAGCGCTGCGGCTTGACGGCGGCGACGAGCTCGGCGAGCTCGCGCTCGAAGCCGCCGGAGAGGATCGGGAAGCGGCACCAGGTCTTCGGGTCGAGGTTCTCGTCGTCGAGGTGGAAGCTCGGGGCGTAGCGCTCGCGCTTCCACTGGTTCTGGCTCCACAGGCGGAAGAACCGGACGGTCCAGGCGAGCAGCGTGTCCGCGTCGTACTGCGGGAAGCGGGTGCCGAGGACGCGGAAGCACTCGCGCGGGGTCAGCTTGTCGCGGATCGCGGCGCGCTCGATCGCGTCGAGGACGGGGTAGGGCATCAGGTCGTCCTCGTCGGTCTGGTGGGCGCCGGGCGGGCGCAGCTCGGCGGTCGGCTGCTGGGCGTTGACGGCCTGCATCGCCGGGAACGGGCCGACGCCGGCGGGGCCGTCGGTCTCGACCCAGCGCAGCCACTGGCGCAGGAAGGCCTTGTCGATGCCGGCGATCGGCGAGAGGCCGCCCGAGGTGTCGCCGTCCATCGTCGCGTAGCCGACGGCGGCCTCGCTGCGGTTGCTGGTGGCGAGCAGGAGGGCGCCGCGGATGTTGGCGACCATCCACGCGCCGGGCGAGCGCACGCGGGCCTGGATGTTCTGCAGGGCGATGTCGTCCCTGTCCCAGGTGAGCCGGCGGCCGAGCGCCTGCTCGACGATGCCGACGTAGCCGCGGACGATCGGGTCGACGTCGAACAGGAGGAACTCGGCGCCGACGGCCTCGGCGATCGTGCGCGCGGCCTCGCGGGTGACCGGGCCGCTCTGCGCGGTCGACTGGTAGATGCAGGTGAGCAGGTGGCCGACGAGCTCGCGCGGGCTCGCGGACGCGGGGGCGCGCAGGCGCGCGCAGGCGGCGTCGAGGCCGAGCTCGTCGCTGGCGAGCCGGGCCATCACGGAGATCAGGTAGGCGAGCGAGGCCGAGTCGGCGCCGCCGCTGAGCGAGATGACGAAGCCGCGCGACCGGCTCTTGCGCAGGTAGTCGAACAGGCCGAGGGCGAGCGCGCGGGCGAACTCCTCGCGCTTGTCGTAGGGCCAGGCGGAGCCGCCGGGGGCGGGGTCGGCGGGCAGCTCGGCGGGCGGGAGCTGGACGTCGAGGCGGGCGACCGGGCGCGTGCCGTCGTCGACGGCGGGGGCGAAGGTGGTGCGCGCGTGGGTCATGCGCACGAGGTCGACGTCGATCACGGCGGTCGTCAGGTAGACGTCGTCGAAGCCGAGGCGCGGGCCCTCGGCCTTGAGCTGGCCGGCGGAGGCGATCAGGCACTCGCCGTCGTAGATGACGCGGCCGGCCTCGTTGCCGATCAGGTTGGCGTAGATGTACGTGGCGCCGAAGGTGCGCGAGGCGTCGAGCACGATCTGCTTGCGGACGTCGTGCTTGCCGAACGCGAAGTGGCTGGCGCTCGGGTTCATGATGATGTCGACGCCCTGGGCCGCGAGCTCGGGGCCGGGGCGGCCGGGGACCCACGCGTCCTCGCAGATCTCGAAGCCGATCCGCAGGCCGCCGACCTCGAACAGCAGATCGCCGAGCGGGTAGGTCTGGCCGTCGTGCTTCCACTGGATCGACTTGCCGGCCGGCCAGCCCTTGAACCACCGCGGCTCGTAGTGGACGCCGTCGCCGGCGAGGAACCGCTTGGCGACGAGGCCGACGATCTTGCCGTCGGCGACCAGGCACGCGGCGTTGTAGTTGACGCCGCGGTGCATGATCGGCAGGCCGAGCGCGACGATCATGCCGGCGGTCTCGGGCAGGATCTCCTGCAGGGCGCGCCACGACTGCAGCACGGTGCCGCGGCTGAAGAACGCGTCCTCGCAGCCGTAGCCGGGGATGCACAGCTCGGGCAGGCAGAGCAGGGCGACGCCCCGCTCGCGGGCCATTCGGATCGCGCGGACGATCCGGGCCTGGTTGCCGTCCCAGTCGAGGGGCGTCTGGTTGAGGGCGGCGGCGGCGACGCGGACGAGGTGCATGGCGTGGTGTCTCTCGGGACAGGTGCTAGAGGACCTGCTCTTGCAGGAAGGGGAGCAGCAGCGGGGCGATCGAGGCGACGCGCAGGCCCAGCGGGGCGAGCTCGCGCGCGCGCGGGTGGCTGTCGGTGCAGGCGATGTCGGTGAACAGCCGCGACTCGAGCAGGCGGTGGAGGGCGTCGCCGGGGAACACGCCGTGGGTGGCGATCGCGGCGAGGCTGCTGGCGCCGGCGCGCAGGTAGGCCCGGGCGGCGCCGATCAGCGAGCCGCCGGTGCGGATCATGTCGTCGTAGAGGATCACGCGCTTGCCGGCGACCTGGGCGTCGATCGCGGTGATCTCGGTGTGGGCGCCGTCGTGGCGGCGCTTGAAGACGAAGGCGGCGGTGACCCCGACGTCGTTGGCGAGCGATTCGACCCACTTGGCGCGGCCGGCGTCGGTGCAGGCGAGCACGACGTCGTGATCGCCGCCGAGCTCGCGGATCATCTGCTTGATCAGCGGCTTGCAGTAGACGTGGTGGGCGACCAGGCCGGCCTCGAAGTAGTGCGGGATCCCCTCGGCGTGGAGGTCCATCAGCAGCACGCGGTTGCCGTACGAGGCCGGCGGGATCGCGGAGAACAGGGCGGCGCGCGTCTTGGCGGTGACGACCTCGCCCGGCTTGACCGCCCGCTCCATCGTCGCGTAGCCGTAGTAGGGGATCACGAGGGTCAGGCGGCGCGCGCCGTAGTGGACGGCGCCGCACGCGAGGTCGAACAGGGTCAGCGTCGAGGCGTCGTCGATCGTGCCGCCGAGCAGGACGACGTCGCGGCCGGCGACCGGGGTGACGAGCCGCAGGTAGCGCTCGCCGTCGGGGAACGGGTGGGTGGCGATCTCGCCCGCCTCGAGGCCGCCGTCGCGGGCCTGCGCGCACAGGGCGGCCTGCAGGTAGTGGTACTCGGGCGTGGCGAAGACGAGGGGGCGGTTCGTCATGCGGCGGAGCCGGGAGGATACCCGTCCGCGAGCACGTTGGCGACGTCGGTGTACTCGTAGTCGCTGCTGCGCTCGTGGATGCGCATCGACAGCAGCGCCTTCATGCGGCAGCGCGGGGCGAACAGGTAGGCGCGGTCCTCGGCGCAGGCGCGCGCGAGCCGGGGCTCGGCCGCCCACGCGCGCAGGGGGACCTCGAGGGCCCGGCGCACGCGCGGCCACAGCAGGTCCTCCGCGGGGCCGCCGGCGTCCTCGAGCCAGCCGAGCAGCGCGGCGAGGTGGGCGTGGACGAGGGTGTGCATCAGCTTGCCCTGGGCCTCGGCGAGGTCGTCGGTGATCGTGAACGAGCCGGGCGCGAGGTCCAGCGCGTGGCCGGCCGCGACGAGGCGCGGGCGGTGGACGCGGATCCCGCCGAGGTCGCGGACGATGAAGCCGCGCGGGCGGCCGCCGGCGGCGACGAGCAGGGTGTTCTGCAGGTGCGCCTCGAGGGCGACGCCGTGGGCCGTCCACATGCGCAGGATCGGCGGGACGAGCCGCGCGAGGTAGTCGTCGAGGAGGGCGGAGAGGCGGGCGCGCAGGTCCCCGGGGTAGGCCGCGGCGAGCTCGCGGAGCAGGAGGTCGCCGCCGGGGCGGCGCTCGCCGAGGGCGGCGCAGACGAGGACCTCGGGGACATGTCCGGTGGAGAAGGTTTCTCGGGACATGTCCTCGGGGTCCTGCGCGAGCTCGGCGGCGAGGGCGCGCGGCGCGGGGCGGACGATCACGCCGAGGTGGCGGGCGCAGGCGCCAGCGCGGGGGTGGAGGCCGGCGGCGGCGAGGTCGGGCTGGATCCGCAGGCCGCGGCGGGCGTGCGGGTCGGCGGCCTGGATCGCGGCGGTCAGGGCCGAGAGGCGCGGGCCGTTGTGGACCGAGTGGGTCGAGACGGTGCGGCGAGCGCTGGTGGTGTGGACGTCGGCGCTGAGCTTGAGGTGGAGCGGGGGCGCGTCGAGGGCGACGGTGCGCAGGCTGAGCAGGGCGCGGGCCGGGAGCGGAAGGAGGTCGGTCGGGCGGACGGCGCGGCCCCAGAGGTCGCCGAGCAGCCGCGGGAGGCGGCGCAGCTGGAGCGCGTGGACGGGCAGGCGGAGCCAGCCGGGCGGCGGGGCGGGGAACAGGTCGCGGGAGACGGACTCGAGGTCGCCGGCGGTCGCGGCGAGGTCGGCGGCGACGTCGACGGCGTGGACGGGGGCGCGGGCGAGCAGGTCGGGGCCATGCTCGAGGTTCTCGGCGAGGTCGAGGCCGAGGCGGGTCTTGCACATCGGGTGCCAGGGGTGGCCGTCGACGACGAGGTTCTCGGGGTCGAGCGGGGCGGGCCAGGGCTGGCCGTCAGAGCATGTCCGTTCGCGCAGGTCGGCGACGAGGCGGGCGAGCGCGAGGTTGAGGGCGCACTGCTCGAGCTCCTCGACGAGGCCGTCGGTGGCGCGCTCGCCGAGCAGCTCGCGGGCGAGCCGGCCCGGGTGCGCGGGGCCGCACGAGAGGCGGTCCGGGTCGGGGACGTGCAGCTCGAAGGGCCGCAGGCGGCGCAGCGGGAGCCGGATCGGGCCTGCCTCGAGGACCATGTCTTCGAGGTCCGCGTCGACGAGGCGCTCGCGCGCGCAGGCGAGGACGAGGCGGGCCGAGACGGCGGCCCGGGCGCTGTGCAGGGCGGCGTGCCAGGCTTCACGGCCGATCCGCGCGGCCGGGCCGAAGGCGTGCGCGAGTGCGGCCGCGACCGTGTCGTGATCGGACTCCTGCGTGAACGGCAGCGGCACGCGGAGACGATAGCGCGCGCGGACGCGCGGGGGTAGGCTGGCGCGGGCGGGCGGACGGCGTGCTCGGCGGGTTCGGCTGTGCTCGGCAGGTCGGGCGGACGGGCAGGCGGCTTCGATCCGGGGGACGCGGGGCACGAGCGGCTGGGTGGAGCCGATCCGAGGGACGCGGGGCACGAAAGCCTGGTGGAGCCGAGCCGGGCTGGTGGAGCCGATCCGAGGGACGCGGGGCACGAAAGCCTGGGTGGGCGCGTCCCCAGGGCGGCTCCGCGGGGCCCTCGCTATCGGCGGGCTCCCCCCCATGGCCGTGCTCGGCGGCTCGCGTGCTCACGAGTCGGGTGGCGCGAAGGACGTGTTCTAAGAGTAATGTCTTGAGTGCCAGAGAAGCCGCCTGCGCGCGCGCCATGGGCTCCGCCCCGCCGGCGTCCCACTGCGCCGCCCCGGGGACGCGCCCCGGAAGGCCCGGCGGGCCCCGCGTTTCTGTCCGCGAAGACCTGCGTGCCGGCGGGTGCTCGGCTGCAGGCAGGATGCGACGACGGCAGGAGGGCGGAGGTCCGGCGAGGTGCGGGGACCGTCGTGATGCCGCGGCGTAGAGTGGAGGCGGACAGAGGTTCGGCGGTGAGGGGGGCCTGTCGTGGTGACGGGGTTGATGGCGGAAGGGAGGCGGAGGTGCGGCGAGAAGCGGGGCTCGTTGGGGGGGACGGGGTTTGCGGCGGCAGGAGGGCGATCGCGTTGCGATGAGCGGGGCTCGTTGAGGAGTCGGGGTTTGCGGCGGCAGGAGGCCGATCGCGTTGTGATGAGCGGGGCTCGTCGTGGGAGCGGGGTTTGTGGTGGCAGGAGGGCGGTCGTGTTGCGACAAGCGGGGCCCGCCAGGATCGTCGGGGGGCGGACCCGGGGCGGAGCATGGGACGCCGGCGGGGCGGAGCCCATGGCGCGCGCGCAGGCGGCTCGTCTGGCACTCGAGACATTTCTTCTGCAACATGTCCTTTGCGCCACCCGAACCGTGAGCCCGCGAGCCGCCGAGCACGGCCATGGGGGGGGAGCCCGCCGAAAGCGAGGGACCCATAGCGCCGCCCCGGGTCCGCCCGCTCCACAGCCTTCGGGGCCCCGCGCTCTAACAGTGGAGAGGCCCCGCGTTCACTCAGCGGAGAAGCCCCGCGCGCGGGCAGCGGAGAGGCCCCGCGCGCGGGCAGCGGAGAGGCCCCGCGTTCACTCAGCGGAGAGGCCCCGCGTTCACTCAGCGGAGAGGCCCGCGTTCGGGAAGCGGAGAGGCCCCGCGTTCCAACGGCGGAGGTGCCCCGAGTTCGGGTCACTGACATGCAGGGGGCGTCTGGCTTGAAGGTCAGGTCGGGCGCAGGAGCGGGAGGGCGAGCTCGGCGAGCATGATCAGGGCGGTGGCGACCAGGACCCAGGCGATCCACGTGCGCAGCGTCGCGGGGTCGAGGGCGCCGGTCCTGCGCGCGCCCAGGCTGGCGCCGAGGGCGGTCAGCGGGGTGACGATCGCGAACGCGGCGAGGTGGACCTGGCCCTCGAGGAAGGTGGCGACGCCGGCGGACAGGCCGGTGACGGCGCCGATCGCCATGTTGGTGCCGACGGCGATCGGCGGGGCGACGCGGGCGTAGCGGATCATCGCCGGCAGGCGCAGGCTGCCGAGCAGCAGGCCGACGAGGCCGGAGATCGCGCCGAGGGCCGCGCCGACGGCGATCTCGGCGAGCAGGGCGAGGCTGCGCTTCGGGACAGGTGGCGGGTCGGCGGGGGCCGGCCTGGGGCGCAGCATGCCCGCGCCGGTCAGCAGCAGCGCGAGCGCGATCGCCAGCTTGAGCAGGCGCGGGTCGACGACGCCGGCGAGGCGGGCGGTGAAGAAGGCGGCGAGCGCCGAGGGGGCGCCGATCGTGGCGAGCAGCCAGGGGTCGACGCGGCCGCCCTGGGCGTGGCGCAGGGTGCCGACGAGGGTGCCGGCGGTCGAGATCGCCAGGCTCGTCGCGGCGCCGACCGCCGGGCTGCCGAGGACGGAGACGAGCAGGGCGACGCGCAATTGGCCGAGCACGAGGCCGACGGTCGCGCCGATGTAGCTGAGCGCGAAGGAGACGAGCGCGATGAGCGCGAGCGCGAGGATCTCGGGGGGGCTCAGGCGGGAGGGACGGTAACACGGGCGAGGCGGCGGGCGCAGGCGCTTCGCTTGACAGGCGGCGGGGCGCGGGCGGACGCTTGCGCCGGCGTGGCGAGCGGCGCGGACAACCAGACGAGGCGACCCAGGTGGGTCGTGCTGAACTGGGCGCCCGAGGCGATCGAGCTGGTGCGGGCGATCGCGGCCGCCCGGCCGGCGCCGGAGCTGACGCTGGTCGGGCCGGCGCCGCCGGGCGAGGCCCTGGCGGCGCTCGCCGAGCTGCCCCCGGGACATGTCTCGAAGTACTGGCAGGGATCGGCGAGCGGCGGGGTCGAGGCGCTGGCGCGGTTCTTCGCCGAGGTCGTCGACCTGGCGGCGGCCGACTCGGTGATCGTGCTGCCGCTGCGCGGGCACGGCGAGACCGACGCGTTCTCGCGGCTGGTGTGCACGGCGATCCACCGCGCGTGCGCCGGGAGGCCGCCGCACGTGGTCGTCGCGGTCGAGGACCCGGAGGCGACGCACGAGTTCGAGGGGCTCGGGGTGGCGACGATCTTCTACCCGGGGTTCTTGCGCGCGGCGCTGCTCGCCCACGCGTGCGTCGACCTCGGGGCGTTCCAGTTCATGCTGGCGCTGCTCGGCGGCGGGCTGCGCGTCGAGACCTGGCCGGTGCCGGAGCACCTGCGCGGCGGGCTGTTCCGCGACGCGTGCCTCGAGATCGACGCGGACGGCGAGGGGCGGCCGGTGACGCTGCTCGGGCTGTTCGCGCCCGGCGAGGGCGGGGCGCCGGCGATGCTGCTGAGCCCGGGGCCGGGCCGGCCGCTGCGCGACGCGAGCGCGCTGCTGGTGCTGGCCGGCGAGGGGGAGCCGTGAGGCGCGGGCGCAGGGCTGGCCTTCGGGGCATGGTCTTCGGGGCAGCAGTCCTGGGGACCATGGCCCTCGGGGCAGGTCCGGCGCGCGCCGGCGAGCCGATCGTGGTCCGCTTCGGCTCGGGCAGCAAGGGCGGGGGGTACGACGCGCTGGCGACGGCGCTCGCGGAGGTGATCGAGCAGCGCGAGGGGCGGGTGCGGCTGGCGGTCGAGCGGACCCGCGGCTCGTGCGAGAACGTCCACAAGCTGATCGCGGGCGAGCTCGACGCGGCGCTGGTGCAGTACGACGTCGCGGCGGAGGCGTACAAGGCGGGGCACGCCCACGCGTCGCTGGCGGAGCTCGGGGGGGCCGGGACGGCGCCGTCGGGCGGGTGGATGTGCAAGCTGTCGGCGGCCGAGGCGGCGCGCGTGGAGCTGCGGGTCGTCGGCGCGGTGACCGACGCGGCGGTCCACCTGCTCGTGCGCCGGCCGATCCGCCTCGACGACTTCGCGGCGATCGGCGGCGAGCGGATCTTCATCGGCAAGGACGGCTCGGGCAGCTTCGAGACGGCGAAGGCGATCCTCGGGGCGGCCGGGCTGACCGCCGAGGCGATGCAATTGTTCTCCGGGGGCGCCGACGAGGCGCTGGCGGCGATGAGCCGGCGCGAGCTGCTGGCGATGCTGCGGACGACCGAGCGCGGGCACAAGGAGATCCGCGAGGCGCTCGCGTCGGGGTTGGCGACCGTCGGTCCGCTGCCCGAGGACGTGCTAAACCGGCTGATCGACGGGTACCCGTACTACCGGGTGTGCCCGATCGAGCCGGGCACCTATCCGGGGCTCGAGTTCAGCCTGCCGACCGCGTGCGTCAGCTCGGTCGTGGTCGTCGCGGCGCCGCGCGAGCGGGCGGACGACGAGGCGTTCGAGGCGGACCGGTCGCTCGCGGTTGAGGCGATGATCCGCGGGCTGCAGGCGATCGAGCGCGACAAGCGGCGCGCGGCGCTCGGGGTCGACCTGCAGTGGCGCGGGTTCGCCGAGAAGGAGCCGATCCCGCTGCACCCGGTCGCCGAGATGCACGAGCGGCTCGAGTCGCGGCGGGCGTGGCTGCGCGGCGGGCTGATCGCGCTGGCGCTCGGGGCGGTGCTGTACGGGATCCGCCGGGTCGTGCGCCGGCGCCGCGTCCCGGGCGCGGGGCTCGAGAGCCAGCTGTCGAACCCGCTGGTCCCGTTCGCCGCGTTCGCGCTGGTCGTCGGGGTGGCGACGTTCATCGTCTGGTCGCTGGAACATGACTCGAACGCCAGGCTCCGGACGCTCAACGACTCGTTCTGGGAGATGAACACGTTCGCGACCGGCAACTTCACGACCGACACGCTGAAGACGCCGGCGGCGCGGCTGGTCGGGGCGGCGGCGACGATCCTCGGGCTCGGCCTCTTGGCGTGGTTCACGGCGGCGCTGACCAACATCTTCGCGCAGGAGCAGACGCGGCTGTGGCGGCGGCTCAAGGAGCACCTGGTGGTGCTCAACTTCCGCGAGGACATGCTGCCGCTGATCCGGCTGCTTCGCAGCCCGGGGCCGAACCGGCAGCGGGCGCTGCACGTTGTCGTGTCCGACGCGCTGCCGCGGCGGGTCCGGCTGCAGCTCGCGCGGGTCAAGGCGCTGACGATCCACCAGCAGAACCCGGAGGTGCCGGAGGACCTCGCGGGGCTGCGGCTGCCGCGGGCGGCCCGGGTGATCGTGCTCGGCGGCGAGGGTCAGGGGCGCGAACCGGACTACGACCCGCTGCGGATCGCCCGCGCGGTCCACCAGGCGTGCGCGCGCGACCCGCTCGGCGGGGTCCAGCGCGCGCGGCCGCTCGGGGTCGCGGCGACGGCGGCCGACATCGCCCGCACGGCGCCCGCATTGCCGGTGACGCTGGTCGAGACGAGCGCGGAGGCGCAGGCGGAGGTGTTCCAGCCGTTCGCGGCGTGGCTGGTGCCGGTCGACTGCCGCCGGCTGGCGCACCGCTGGCTGGTGATGGCCTGCCGCGACCGGGCGTTCGCGGAGCTGTTCAACCGCGTGGTCGCGTACAGCGACGACAACGCGGAGGTGTACACGGCGCCGGCGCCGGCCTGGCTGATCGGACAGACGTGGCGGACGGTCCGGCGCGCGCTGGTCCAGCTGCAGGGGCGCGGCGGGGCGGTGCCGCTCGGGCTGTACCGGGCGGCGGATCCGGGCGGCAAGGCGCCCGCGGGCGGGACGTCGCACGCGGAGCTGCGCCGGCGCCTGCTGGTCAACCCGCGGCCCGACGAGCGCCTGGTCGCCCACGATCTGATCGTCGCGCTGTGCGAGGACGAGGCCGACCTGCTGCGGATCGTCAGGGACACGCGCAAGATCGTCGAGGGCTGAGCGAAGCCGCGCCTCGCGGGGGACCTCTGCGCCTGCGCGGACGGGGCGGGCACGGCCTGCGCCCGGGCCCGGGGCGGGCTGTTACGATGCCGGGGTGATCGCGGCGCTCCTGGCGGCGTGGCTGACGGCGTCCGCGGGGCTGCCGGGGCCGTCGCGCGGCGGGCGTCCCGAGGCACATGTCCAGAACGCCAGCTGCGAGGGGTGCCACGTCGAGGTCGCCCGCGAGTGGCGCGGGTCGCTGCACCAGCGCGCGTACGTCGACGAGAGCTTCGCGCGGGCGCTCGCGCGCGAGCCGGCGGCGTTCTGCCGCGGGTGCCACGCGCCGGAGGCCGATCCGCGCGCGCCGGCGCCGGCCGAGCTGGCGGAGCTCGGGGTCGGCTGTATCTCGTGTCATGTCCCGCAGGACAGGGTGATCGCAGGGCCGGGGCCGGGCCGCGGGGCGGCGCCGCACGCGGTCGCGCGGGCGGCGTGGTTCGGCGAGCCGGCGGCGTGCGGCGGCTGCCACGAGTTCGCGTTCCCCGGGTCCGGTGAATTGATGCAGGCGACGCTGCGCGAGCACGCGGCGTCGGCGTACGCGGCGACGAGCTGCGTCGACTGCCACATGCCGCGGCGGGCCGACGGGCGCCGCGACCACCGGTTCGCCGCGTCGCGCGACCCGGGGCTGCTGCGTCGGGCGCTGGCGGCGACGGCGACGCGGCGGGGGACGGCGGTCGACCTGGTCCTTCGGCCAGGGTGGGTCGGGCACGCGGTCCCGACCGGCGACCTGTTCCGGCGGCTGGTGGTCGAGGCCGAGGTCGCCGACGAGCAGTGGCAGGTGCTCGCCGCCGAGGCGCGGCCGCTCGGGCGCAGGTTCGCGGCCGAGCACGGGCGCAAGGCGCCGATCGCCGACGAGCGGGTCGGGGCCGACGGGCCGGGGCCGACGGCGGTGACGCTCGAGCTCGGCCCGGCGGCCGAGGGGCGGACGATCCGCTGGCGCGTGGTGTACGAGCGGGTCGAGTTCATGCGCGACGCGGAGGGATCCGCGGTGGTCGAGGCGCGGGTGCCGGTGGCCGAGGGCGCGCTGCCGGCGGGCGCGCGGAGAGGACGACGATGACGAGACGGGTGACGACGAGGGTGCTGGCGTGGATGGCGACGATCGCGGGCGGGTGCACGGGCCCGTCGGCGCCGGGGCAGCCGGTGGAGTCGGCGCCGGCGGCCGCGCCGGCGGTCGAGTCGCCAAAGGGGTCGACGCTGCCGCCGCAGCCGGGGGAGGTCCCGCCGGAGGAGGTGGTCGCTGAGGCGCCGATCGGCCTCGAGTTCGCGCCGGTGATCGAGGGGCCGTGCCCGGACCTCGGGGTGTCGCTGACGGACGGGCAGGCGTTCGCGTTCTACTCGATGAGCGAGATCTTCCGGGTGCTGCCCTCGGGTGACCTCGAGGACATGTCGTTCGAGGCGACGGGGACCGAGGGTGTGTTGCAGTGGGCGGAGATCGGGCGGATCGAGGCGATCGAGGGGTTCGGGCCGCACGGGCTGTGGGCGCGCTACAACGAGGTCCACGGGCGTGTGTGGGAGGACTCCCGCTACCTGCGGCGCCGGGACGGGCGCTGGGAGCCGCTCGAGCGGCAAGGCGAGCAGGCGCCCAAGAGCGGGGTGCGGGCGCTGTTCCCGTGGCAAGACGGTCAGCTGCTCGGCGAGAAGTCGTGCAACGGGGACGAGGACTGCCACGACCGCGGGATGACGCTCGAGGTGGTGCGCGGGCCGGGCAAGGCGCCGAGGTTCCCCGAGCTGGCGGGGGACAAGGAGAAGGCGTGCTGGCCGAGGTTCGTGGTGACGGCGCTGCCGAGCGGGGAGATCTTCGCGGTCGGGCGCTTCTGCCGGCCGAAGGACGGCGAGGACGGGGCGTGGCTCGGGGTCCGCTGGACGCCGCAGGGCGGGACGACGATCGAGCGTATGCCGGCGCAGTTCGATCCCTACCAGCTCGGGCCGCTGGTCGCGGCGTCGCCGACGCAGGTGTTCCTGGCGACGAGCCGCGAGGTGCGGCGGGCGAGCTCGACGACGGTGGTCGCGTTCGACGGCGAGCGGTGGACGCTGCGGCCGTCGGTCGACGGGCGACCGACGGCGCTCGACGTCGACCGCGAGGGGCGGCCGTGGCTGGTCGCCGGCGGCCGGCTGGTCCGCGGCACGGCCGACGGGCTGTGGGAGGGGGTGGCCTTTCCGACAGGTCCCGTGGGCAAGGTGGGCGGGCTGCGCGATCCGGTCGGCTGGGTGGCGCAGGTCGACGGGGCGCTGTGGCTGCGGCGCGCCGGCGAGGAGTTCGCGCGCGCGACGCTGCCGCCGCCGGCGTTCTCGGCGGGGGCGAGCTACCGCGCGACCGAGGTGCGCTCGGCCGGGCGCGAGGTGTGGGTGCTGGCGAAGTACGAGGAGCCGGGGGTCGGCAAGGCGAAGACGGAGCGGCGGGCGGCGCTGCTACGCAACGCGCCGGTGGCGACGACGCAGCGGTGCGAGCGGCAGGAATTCTCGGATCGGCTGGTCGGGTGGCCGGCGGCGGCGCGCGAGGGCTGCGCGACGCCGTTCGCGGTGCTGTTGCGGATGAGCAGCTCGGCGCCGAAGGACTTCAAGTACCCGGACCTCGGGAAGCTGCTCAAGGGCCGGCAGGAGCTCGCGGGGGCGCGCTTCGCCGAGGTCGAGTTCGGGTGGCAGCGGATCGTCGGCGCGGCGGTGCCCGACCTGGCGACCGGGCGGGCGCTCGTCGAGCTGGTCGCAGGCGGGATCAAGGGCGCGCGGCCGGAGCTGGTGTGCGCCGCGCCGGAGGTGAAGCGGCCGCTGCCGTTCGACCTGGCGACCGGGGCGCTGGCGCCGTGATCGCGGGTGGCCCGGAGGGCAGGTCCTCCGGGCCAGGGCCGATCGGTCAGGCGGGGCGGCGGCGGCGCGGCCGGATCCAGGCGAGCACGGGGACGAGCAGGAGGAAGTTGGCGAGGCGGCCGCTGCGGTCGACGGCGCAGGAGCCGACCGGGGTCGGGTCGTAGGTGACGCTGAAGAAGTTGTCGGCCGTGGGGCCGTCGACCCGGCGGAGCGTCATGTCGCGCAGCTGGTCGGCGCGGAGCTCGGTGCGCAGGCGGGTGAGGTGGCCGTTGGTGCCGACGCGGCCGAAGAAGTCGGTGATGTAGTCGGGGTCGCCGGCGTCGACGGGGACGCGGCCCTCGCCGACGGCGCTCTCGTACGCCCAGCGGACGCTGTCCGGGGGGATCCGGTCGCTGTAGTCGAGGATCCAGCCGCCGTCGGGGCCGTCCAGGATCGCGCGCTCGAGCGCGGCGTAGTTGGTCTCGGTCGGCGAGGTGGCCTCGAGCTCGTCCTCGAGGATCGGGGCGGCGGGGTAGTTGGCGGGCAGGAGCGGGCCGCCGGCCCAGAAGTAGGTGGTGATGCCGAGCGGACGATCGGGCGGGAGCGAGTGGGCGGCGAGGGCGAGCGGGATCTCGAAGGCCTCGGGCTGGATCACTGGGAGGTGGAGCTCGATCGGCTTCAGCGCGCCGTCCGCGGCCTCGGGCAGGACCCTGGCGGCGAAGAAGAAGCGGCCGGCGCTGATGTACGGGTCGAGCGCGGCGGCGTAGTCGGGCGGCAGCGGGTAGCCGGCGCCGCTCAGCCAGTCGGCGACGGCGGCGCCGGTGTCGCCGCCGATCACGACCCACTCGTAGGTGGCGGTGCGGCCGCGCTGGTGCAGCATGACGTCGTCGCCGCCGCCGCGGTCGGGGGCGCCGCCGTCGCCCGCGCCGCAGAGGCCGAGCGAGCTGCTGCCGTCGTCGACGAAGACGCTGATCCGCGGGGCGCTGAACTCGTCGAGGCCGATGAACAGCGCGGGGTCGCTGTCGCGGACGTCGGTCGGGTCGCTGCCGAGCGGGAGGATGAACGCGAAGTCGGCCGCCGGGACGCCCTCGTAGCCGGCGGAGGCGACGAGCACGGTCTCGTCGCCGCCGAACACGACGAGCAGCTCCTGGTCGTTCATGCCGCCGACCCGCGTCTCGTGGTTCGGGAAGACCATGCCGCCGCAGGCGTGGGCGGGCGCGGGGCGGGCGAGGAGGAGGGCGAGGAGCGCCCCCGCGAGGCGACGCGTGGAGGACATGGCGGCAGTATGCCACGCGCGCTGCGGGGGCGCGCGAGGCTGGCGCGCGCGCGAGCGCTGCCGTATATGTGCCCGGCGATGCGCAGGGCGACACTGACGATCGGGCTGGTGCAGCAGCAGAACAGCGGGGACCGGGCGGTCGATCTGGCGGCCAGCGTGGCGGGGATCCACGAGGCGCGCGGACGCGGGGCCGAGCTGGTGCTGCTCCAGGAATTGCACGCGGGGCGGTACTTCTGCCAGACCGAGGACACGGGCTGCTTCGACCAGGCCGAGCCGATCCCGGGGCCGACGTCGGCGGAGCTCGGGGCGCTCGCGCGGGAGCTCGGGGTGGTGATCGTGGCGTCGCTGTTCGAGCGCCGCGCGGCGGGGCTGTACCACAACACGGCGATCGTGCTCGAGCGCGACGGGGCGATCGCGGGCAAGTACCGCAAGATGCACATCCCCGACGACCCGGGGTTCTACGAGAAGTTCTACTTCACGCCCGGCGACCTCGGGTTCGCGCCGATCCGCACGTCGGTCGGGACGCTCGGGGTGCTGGTGTGCTGGGACCAGTGGTACCCGGAGGCGGCGCGGCTGATGGCGCTGGCCGGCGCGGAGGTGCTGCTGTACCCGACGGCGATCGGCTGGGACATGCGCGAGCCGGCCGACGACCGCGCGCGCCAGCGCGAGGCGTGGATCACGGTCCAGCGCGGGCACGCGGTCGCCAACGGGCTGCCGGTCGTCGTCGCCAACCGCGTCGGCCACGAGCCCGATCCGGCGGGGCTCGGGCCGGGGCTGCACTTCTGGGGCAGCAGCTTCGCGTGCGGGCCGCAGGGCGAGCTGCTCGCGCAGGCCGGCGACGCGCCGGAGGTGCTGGTCGTGACCGTCGACCGGGCCCGCAGCGAGGAGGTGCGGCGGATCTGGCCGTTTTTGCGCGACCGCCGGATCGACGCGTACCACGATCTGCTGCGGCGCTACCGCGACTGAGCGCGGATCGCCGCGGCGCGGTATGCTCGCGCGCATGCGCACGATCGGCTTGCTCTGCTTCGTGGCGACGGCGACGTCGCTGTCCATCGCCAGCGCGGCGGACCCGGTGGTGATCACGGCGCCGGCCGACGGCTCGGTGGTGCCGAAGGCGTTCTCGGTGACGGTGACGTACGGCGACCTGCTGTACTGCGACACCGACGGCTGCTTCGACACGCCGGCCGAGGTGGTGTCGCTGTTCGCCGACAGCATGAGCGTCGCGTCGTGCTCGGCGATGATGGACTGCCCGGGCGGCGAGGCGATGTTCGAGGTCGAGCTCGCGCCGGGGATGCACACGCTCAAGGCGACCGCGGAGGCGTTCATCTCGATCGCGGAGTCCGAGCCGGTCGACATCGTCGTCGAGGAGGATCCGGTCGCGGCGACCAGCACGGGGGCGGACGACCCGACGACCGGCGGGGACACCGACACCGGCGACACCGAGGGGGCCGGCGACACCGACGGGACGGGCGGCGCCGGCAAGGACGACGGCTGCGGGTGCCGCGGGGCGGCCGGGCCGGCGGGCGCGCTGGCGTGGCTCGGCGTGGTCGCGCTCGGGCTGCGCCGGCGGTCGGTCAAGCCTGACTTTACGGCCAGGTGACGACGGGCAGGTCCTGCGGGACAGGCGGCGCAGCGAGGCCCCGCAGCGTGCGCAGGCGGGCGGGGCCGAGGCCGGAGAGGTCGCGCAGGGCGGCGTCGGACCCGGCGAGCGCGGCAGCGCGCAGGAGCGCGAGCGGGCTGGCCGAAGGGTCAGGGCGGAAGACGGCGTCGAGCAGGGCGCGCAGGTCCGGCGGGGCGGGCATCGGCGCGAGGATACCCGGCGGGCGCGAGCGCGCGCGGCGATCGACGGGGCGTACGGGGACCGCGCGGCGGTGTAGGATCGGCGGCCGTGGGCTGGGCGACGAGGTACATCGCGAAGCTGCAGGCCGGCGAGACGGTGAGCTTCCGGCCGCGCGGCGACTCGATGACGCCGCGGATCAAGTCGGGGCAGCTGTGCACGGTCGAGCCGGTCGATCCGGCGGCGCTGGTTGTCGGGGACGTCGTGCTGTGCAAGGTCCGCGGGGCGGAGTACCTCCACCTCGTCAAGGCGATCGCCGAGGGCCGGTTCCAGATCGGCAACAACCGCGGGCGGATCAACGGGTGGATCGGGCCGCAGGCGATCTTCGGCCGGCTGGTGCGGGTCGATCCGTGAGGCTGGCCGAAGGGACAGCTATTCGCCGGTGAAGCGGGGCGGGCGGCGCTCGAGCATGGCGGCGACGGCCTCGCGGTGGTCGGCGGTGTTCTGCGAGATGCCCTGGTAGGCGGCGGCGACCTCGAGCGCGGCGTCGACGTCGAGGTCGTAGCTGCGGTAGGCGGCGCGCTTGGTCAGGCGGACGGCGACGGCCGGGAGGGCGGCGAGCTCGCGGGCGAGGGCGTGGGCGGCGGAGAGGAGCTCGTCGGGGGCGACGACGCGGTGGACGAGGCCGATCCGCTCGGCCTCGTCGGCGTCGACGAGGCGGCCGGTCAGCATCAGCTCGAGCGCGCGCGAGAAGCCGACGGCGCGGGCGAGGAAGTAGGCGCCGCCGTCGCCGGGGACGAGGCCGACCTTGACGAAGGTCGAGCCGAACTGCGCGCCGCGGGCGGCGAGCCGCAGATCACACATGCACGCGAGGTCGAGGCCGGCGCCGATCGCCGGGCCGTTGATCGCGGCGACGACCGGTTTCTCGGCGAGCGTCAGGCGCCGCGGGATCCGCTGGATCCCGTCGACGTAGCGGCGCCGCAGGTCGGCCGGGCCGCCGGCGAACATGCCCTCCTTCTGGAGCATTCGCTTGAGATCGCCGCCGGCGGAGAAGGCCGGACCCTCGCCGGTGAGGACGATGCAGCGCACGCCGTCGTCGCGCTCGGCGAGGTCGATCGCGCGGACCAGGCCGTCGACCATCGCCTCGCTGTAGGCGTTGCGGGCGGTCGGGCGGTCGAGGGTGATCCGGGCCACGGGGCCGTCGAGGTCGTAGCGGAGGTCGACGAAGGACATGGCGCGGATGGTACCCGCGGGCGCGCAGGCGCGCCCAGAGGGGGGACGCAGTGGACAGAGGTAGGTCCGCTCGCTACGGTTCTCGCCGGGATGCAGGTCCGCGGCGTCGTCGGCGGGGGTCGCTTCGAGCTGCGCAGGCTGGTCGGCGCGGGCGCGTGCGGGGCGGTGTTCGCGGCGCACGACCGCGAGCGCGGCCGCGAGGTGGCGCTCAAGCGGCCGCACGAGCAGGTCGGCGCGCCGCTGCTCCGCTTCCAGCGCGAGTTCCAGGCGCTGGCGGCGATCCGCCACCCGAACGTGGTGACGGCGCACGAGCTGATCGCGGAGCGCGGGCGGTGGTTCTTCGCGATGGAGCTGGTCGAGGGGCCGCCGCTGACGATGGCGGCGCTCGGCGTGCGCGAGGGGTTCCGCCAGCTGTGCGCGGCGGTCGAGGCGCTGCACGCGGCGGGGATCGTGCACCGCGATCTCAAGCCGGCGAACGTGCGGGTGACGCCGCAGGGGCGGGTGGTCGTGCTCGACCTCGGGCTGGCGGCCCGCCGCGGGGAGGGCGAGCCGTGGTCGTTCGCAGGTTCCCCTTCGACCATGGCCCCGGAGCAATGGCGCGGAGGACCTGCCCTCGAGGCCAGCGACTGGTTCGCGGTCGGGGCGCTGCTGTACGAGCGCCTGACCGGGGCGCGGCCGTTCGTCGGCGAGGTGCTCGAGATCGCGGAGGCGAAGGCGGCGGGGCGGTTCGTACGGCCGCGGGAGCGGACGCCGGGGGTGCCGCCCGAGCTCGACGCGGCTTGCTGCGCGCTGCTCGATCCGCGGCCGGAGCGGCGCACGGCCGGGGTCGAGCTGCTGCAGCGGGCTGTGGCGCCGAACTGAGCAGAGTCTTCGGGGCACCTCCCCGTGCTCGTCAGTAGATGCCCGGGAGCATGCGGAAGCGGGCGACGCGGCAGTACTCGTCCCACAGCGTGCCGTACTTGGCGCGGCAGCGCTGCTCGTCGCGCCAGGAGCGGTGGACCAGCAGGCAGGTCAGCCAGATCGGGACGAGGAAGGGCGTCCAGCTGGTGAAGCCGGCGAGCATCGCGGTGGCGTAGTAGACCATCAGCTCGCCGGTGTAGTTGATCTTGCGGCCGATACCCCACCAGCCGGACACGAGCAGGCGGCCGCCGAGGAGCTGCGGCGGGGCGCCCCAGATCGGGGCCGAGGGGTCGGTCTTGAAGGTGTGCTTCTGCTTGTTGGATCCGCGGAAGACCCACAGGCCGAGCGCGTACGTCGCGACGAGGCCGAGGAGGTGGGAGGTCGGCGCGGTCGCGGTCTGGTCGACGAGGACCCAGCCGGCGGCGCAGTAGAAGAACGGGACGAGCACGAGGTCGCCCCACACGAGCATGAAGCCGAACTTCTCGGCGATGACGTCGTACATCGAGAGGACGCCGGCCTCGTCGCGGTAGTGGGTGAACAGGTAGAGCCACCAGAACGCGAGGTAGAGGCCCATCTGCGGGGTGACGAGGCCGTGCTGCTCGTACTGCGCGACGCCGAACGCGGCGACGAGGATCCCGAGGCCGATCAGCGACGGCTGGTAGGCGAACACCTTGAGGTCGACGCCGCGCCAGGTCGGGTTGAGCTCGACGCCCATCCACAGGTCGTAGAGGAGGCCCTTGCCGGAGCGGGCCGCGGGGCCGAGGCGGCCGAGGCCGCCGAGGTAGAGGACGACGGTCCACAGGACGGCGAACAGGTTGGCGGCGAAGAAGAGCGGCCAGAACCAGGTGGTCACCAGCGGAGCGATCGACAGACCGCACACCAGTGTGGCGCCGATCACAATCATGTGGGTGAGGACGAACAGGCCGATCCCGTTGAGGACGTAGTGCTTGCGCTGGCCGTCGGGCTGGGGGAAGCCCTGCACGAGCGCGCCCGGGAGCGCGCGCGCGGCGAGCAGCATGCCGAAGAAGAACGCGGCGTAGCCGGCCGTCGCCAGCAATACGCGGCTCACCGTGACGTCGCCGAGCGACGAGACGAGCTCACCGAAGGTCATGGGCGATCTGTACCCGAGGACCGCAGGTGGCGTGCACGCGCGGACGCAGGTGAGCGCTGATTTCCCTCACGGCGCGGCGCTGGCGGGGCGCGCGGGGCCATGCGGTACCGTGCCCCGCGATGTTCACGGTCCCCGAACAGGTGAAGCAGACGGCGACGACGATCCTCTCGACGCTGCGCCCGCTGAAGCTCGACACGCCGAACCTGCCGCCGATGCTGCCGGGCGGGCTGCCGCTGGTCGGCCACGCGGGCGAGCTGCGGACCAACCCGGTGGCGATGGTCCAGCGCGGGCGCGACATGTTCGGCGACATCTTCAGCATCCGCCTGCCGGGGTCGCTCGGGGTGGTGATGACCGGGCACGCGGCGCAGGAGAAGTACTTCCGCTTCAAGGACGACGAGGTCAGCCAGCGCGAGGCGTACCAGCTGATGACGCCGGTGTTCGGCAAGGGCATCGCGTACGACGCCGAGCCGCAGATCTTCAAGGAGCAGCTCGGGTTCTTCCACGCGGCGCTGCGGGAGTCGCGGCTGCGCAGCTACACGGCGGGGTTCATCGCCGAGTCGGAGTACTACTTCGGCAAGTGGGGCCGGGCCGGCGAGGTCAACATGCTCGAGGTCGGCAACGAGGTGACGCTGTACACGTCGACGCGCTGCCTGCTCGGCGACAAGATGCGGTTCAACCTGTCCAGGGAGTTCTCGGACCTCTACCACGACATCGAGGGCGGGATTAACGTGATCTCGTTCTTCGCGCCGTACCTGCCGCTGCCGGCGATGCGCCGCCGCGACCGCGCGCGCGCCAAGATGGTCGAGATGATCGAGAAGATCGTCGAGGCGCGGCGCGCCCGCCCCGAGGGCCACGAGGACATCCTGCAGACGCTGGTCGACTCGAGCTACACCGACGGGACCAAGCTGACGATGAACGAGATCACCGGGCTGATCCTGGCGATCATGTTCGCGGGGCACCACACCAGCGGCGTGACGTTCTCGTGGATCGCCGTGCTGTTGGCGCAGCACCCGCACATCTTCCGCCGGCTGGTCGCGGAGCAGCGCGAGATCCTCGGCGACCGCGAGCAGCCGACCTACGACGACCTGCAGAAGATGAAGCTGCTCGAGGGCACGATCAAGGAGGCGCTGCGCCTGTACCCGCCGATCATCCTGGTGATGCGGCGCGTGCTCAAGGCGTTCGACTTCCAGGGCTACCACGTGCCCGAGAACAGCATGATCTTCGCGTGCCCGGCGGTCGGCCAGCGGATCCCCGAGATCTTCGCCGAGCCGCACCGCTTCGACCCCGACCGCTACGCGGCGGGGCGCGAGGAGGACAAGCGCCACCCGTACGGCCACATCGCGTTCGGCGCGGGCCGCCACCGCTGCATGGGCGTCGTGTTCGCCCAGCTGCAGCTGCGCGCGCTGTGGAGCCACCTGCTGCGCAACTTCGAGTTCGAGCTGCTCGACCCGAGCTACCCGGTCGACTACACCAACCTGATCGTCGGCCCGCGGCCGCCGTGCCGGCTCCGCTACCGCCGGATCACGGCGGCGAAGGCGGCGTGATCCGCGGGATGGTCCGGAGGGCATGTCCTTGAGCGCAGGTACGAACAGTCCGATGCCGTGGTACGACCGGGTGCTCGTCGGGTGGGCGCTGTTGTTCGCGACGACGTCGTTCGTGTTCGACCGCGCGGCGGCGCTGACGTCGGGGCCGCTCGACCCGCACGCGACCGGGATCCACGGGGCGTTCTATTGGTACGCGTCGACGTACGACCCGCTGATCGCGCTCAACCCGCTGTGGCTGCAGATCGTGTCGGGGATCTCGGCGTTCGTGTTCGGGCCGTTCTACCTGACGCTGGCGTTCGCGCTGGTCCGCCGGCGCGCGTGGATCCGCCCGGTCGCGCTCGCGTACTGCGTGGCGATGCTGTACTCGATGGTGCTGTTCCTCGGGGTGCACGGGTGGGGCGAGCCGCGGCCGCCGTCGCTGGCGATCGCGGTCGGGGTGTACACGCCCTACGTGCTGTTCCCGCTGGCCCTGCTGCGGCGCTTTCTGCCCGGCGGGCCGGTGTTCGAGAAGTAGTGAAGGAGACGTGAGACGATGAGTCAGGTCCTGCACGCGATCGGTCGCCCGCCGCCGCCCTCGTTCGAACAGGCGAAGAACCGCCGGCAGAAGGTCCGCGCCGCCGGGCTCGATCCGAACTACTGGTACGCGGTCGAGTACTCGAGCGCGCTCGGGCGCGGCGAGGCCCGGGAGGTCGTGTTCTGGCGCCGCTCGGTCGCGCTGTACCGCGGCGACGACGGGGTCGTCCGCGCGGTCGAGAACCGCTGCGCGCACCGCCAGCTCAAGCTGTCGGGCGGACAGGTCCACGGCTGCAACGTGGTGTGCCCGTACCACGGCTGGGAGTACAACGGCGAGGGCAAGCTGTGCAGCGTGCCGCACGAGCTGTTCGGCAAGCCGCTGCCGCACGTCAAGCTGCGCCACTACCCGGCGCGCGAGCGCTACGGGCTGGTGTGGGTGTTCTTCGGCGACCCGGCGCGGGCCGACAGCGTGCCGATGCCGGAGATCCCGGAGCTCGAGGGGCGGCGGCCGTGGGCCAAGCTGCTGGTGGACTTCACGTGGAAGGCCCACCACTCGATGATCATCGACAACGTCAGCGACTTCACCCACGCGTACCTGCACCGCAAGTACCGGCCGTTCACCGACTCGACGCTGACCGACCTGCGCGTCGAGGGCGACAAGGTGTTCGTGTCGTACGACACGAAGGTCGCCGACGGGCCGCTGATGCGGATCTTCGTCGACCGCGCGCGCACCAACGTCAACGCGATGACGCTGTGCTACCAGTACCCGTACCAGTGGTCGGACACCGACGGGAAGATCAAGGACTGGTGCTTCTGCCTGCCGATCGACGAGCAGACGACCCGCGCGTTCTTCCTGTTCTACTTCGACGGGTTCAAGATCCCGTTCTTGCCGCTGCGGATGCCGCGGCAGGTGATGGAGCCGGTGCTGAAGATCGCCAAGCCGCTGGTGTTCAAGCCGCTGCTCGAGGAGGACGGGGTCGCGGTCGAGGCCGAGCAGCTCGGGTACAACGAGCACTGGACCGCGCCGATCGCCGAGCTCAACCCCGCCGTCCACGAGTTCCAGGCGCTGACGATCCGCAAGTGGGAGGCGTACCTCGCCCAGGCGTCGCCGGCGGAGCTGCGCGGGTTCGGCTGAGCGGGTCCTCCGCGGCCGCGACGACGGGGCGCGCGGGCGCGCGCGCAGGCGGGCCGCGGGGCTGGTAGCATCGCGTGGCGAGGTGACGATGCGACGCGATGGCTGGCTCGGCGGTGTGGTGATTTCGACGGCGCTGGCGTGCGGCCCGGGTGGTCCGCAGACCAGGGGCGAGGCGAAGGCCGAGGCGAAGACCGAGGCGCCGACGAAGGTCGAGACGCCGACGAGGGTCGAGACGCCGACGAAGGTCGAGCCGGTCGCGGAGACGCCGAAGGACGGGCCGGTGCTGGTCGCCGAGGCGGTGCGACCCGGAAGCGCGACGCTCGACGGGCGGACGATCGAGACGGCGACCGAGGGCGGGTGGGAGAAGCGGCGCGCGAGCGGCGGAGGGAGCGACGGGGTCGAAGGGCTCGGGCTCAGCGGCACGGGGTTCGGCGGCGGTGGCCGCGGCGAGGGGATCGGCGGGCTCGGGCGCGCCGGCGCGGGGGCGCCGAAGGGGGCCGCGCCGCCGCCTGCGATCGAGGCCGAGATGATGGACGGGGCTCCGGTGTTCGAGCCGGGCGCGTCGAAGGATCGGGCGAAGCCCTCGGGCGCGCCGATGAAGCCGGGGATCCAGCCGAAGCCGGCAGACGGGCCGCTGAAGGCCGGGTCGACCGACGACAACGCCGACTTCAAGGGCTTCCTCGCGTTCCTCGAGTCGTGGACGGCGCGCCCGTTCGTCGAGAGCAGCTTCCAGCCGCTCGACGTCCGCGACCGTCAGTTCGTCCGCGTGCTGGACGGCGACGGTCAGCCGATCCCGGGCGCGCAGGTCAGCGTGCGCGACGCGTCGAGCGGGCGCGAGCTGTGGCGCGCGCGGACCTACGGGGACGGGCGGGCGCCGTTCTATCCGCGGCTGTGGGGCGCGCAGGTGCAGGCCTCGGGGCGCTACGACGTCGCGGCGACGACCGACGGCGAGGTCCTGTCGGGGGCGTGGGACGGCAAGGACGAGCTGGTCTTGAAGACAGCCGGTCCGCGCAAGCCGAAGCCGCTGACGCTCGAGGTGCTGTTCCTGATCGACACGACCGGCTCGATGGGCGACGAGATCGCGCAGGTCAAGTCGACGCTGCTCGCGGTGACCGGCAAGGTGAAGGCGCTGCGGCGGGACCTCGAGCTGCGCTACGGGGCGGTGCTGTACCGCGACCTGAACGACGACTACGTGACGATGGCGTACCCGTTCACCGCCGACGTGCAGGCGTTCAACGCGGCGCTGCAGTCGGTCGAGGCCAACGGCGGCGGCGACCTGCCGGAGGCGATGAACCAGGGGCTCGACCGCGCGGTCTCGGGGATGCCGTGGCAGCCGGACGCGGCGAAGGTGGTGTTCCTGATCGCCGACGCGCCGCCGCAGATGCGCCAGAAGGGCGACGTGCTGTACGGCGACAGCGCGGTGCAGGCGGTCGGCCGCGGGATCCGGCTGCACGCGGTCGCGGCGAGCGGGCTCGACGAGCTCGGCACGCTGGTGCTGCGCCAGCTGGCCCAGCTGACCCGCGGCAAGTTCATCTTCATCGAGTACGGCGGCGCCGAGGCGAGCGCGGCCAGGCACGGCGTCGGCGGGCCGGTGCAGAGCAACAACCTCGACGACATCATCGCCCGCGAGATCACCGCCGAGATCGAGGGCTGGGGCCGGCCGTAACGGGCGCGGGGCAGGGGCGGGCGAAACCGCGCGCCCCGTGGCATGGTTCTCCGGCGCGCGTGCTCGCGCGCAGGAGGTCCGTGTGGCCGAGCCCCGACCACTCCCCGTGCGCCTGCCGGCGGCCAAGCCGTCGGCGAGCGAAGACTTCCTGCCGGACAGCCGCTCGCTGCCGGCGCTGCGCGAGGCGGCCGCGAGCTGTGTCGGCTGCGAGCTGTTCCGCCGGGCGACGCAGGTGGTGTTCGGCGAGGGGCCGGCGGACGCGCGGCTGGTGCTGGTCGGGGAGCAGCCGGGCGATCAGGAGGATCGCGGCGGGCGGCCGTTCGTCGGGCCCGCGGGGGCGCTGCTGGCCCGCACGCTCGAGGCGGTCGGGATCGACCGGACGCAGGTGTACGTCACCAACGCGGTCAAACACTTCAAGTGGGAGCCGCGGGGCGCGCGGCGGGTGCACCAGAAGCCGTCGGCGGCGGAGGTGCAGGCGTGCCGCGGCTGGCTGATGGCCGAGCTCGACGCGGTCCGGCCGGCGATGATCGTGTGCCTCGGGGCGACCGCGGCGCAGGCGTTCCTCGGGCGGACGTTCAGCGTGACGAGGAGCCGCGGGGAGGTGTACGCGACGCCGTGGGCGCGCTGGTGGATGGCGACGTACCACCCGTCGGCGCTGCTGCGGATGCCCGACGCGGCGAGCCGCGCGGCGGCGACGGCGGCGTTCGAGGCCGACCTCGCGGTCGCGGCGGCGGCGCTCGCGGGGCTGCGCGCGGCGGCCCGTCGGGCGTCGTGAGGGCGGGCCGCCTGGCGCCTGGTCCGAGCGCCATGGTCCAGCGGGCATGTCTGGGAGGACAGGCGCATTAAACGGGCCGAGGCCCGGCCGCGGGCGGCCGGGCCCCGGTGGGCCGTGTCCGGGCGCGGGACTACGGCATCGGGTCGTACTTGACGCGCTTGATCACGAGCTTGACGGACTGGAGGACGCCGACGTCGCCGGTGTTCGAGTCGCCGACGCACAGCTTCCAGGTGCCGGCGGCGGGCTCGCCGAGGAAGTCGGTGAAGTCCTTGCCCGGGCCCTTGCCGGGGTTGGGCTTCCACTCGCACGGGTTGATGTTGTCGTCCTTGCAGACGATCAGGTTGTTGTTGTTCATGTTGGGCAGCGCCGCGCCCATCATCTCGGCGTCGTTCGGGGCGCCGTTCTTGAAGGTCAGCGGGAACATCGCGGAGAAGTTGACCTGCTTGCCGCAGCAGCCGCCGCCGTCGTCGGCGGGCTCGTTGAAGCTCGGGCGGCTGACGAGGGTCAGGATCTTGCCCATCGGGTGGACGAGCTTGATCGTGATGTCGGAGATCCAGCCGTGGGTGAGGGCGACGGTCGCCTCGACGTTCTCGACGAAGTTGATCGGGTCGTCGGGGACGAGGATGTTCTGGCAGAACATCGACGGCGGCATCGGCTGGCCGTTGTAGGCGTTGTCGATGATGGCGCCGTTGATCATCGTCGCCTCGACGGTCTCGAGCTTCTGCGCCGACGGGCACTGGTTCTTGAACTGCGGCGCGAGGATGTCCTCGCACATCGGCCCGAGGACCCCGAGGATCGCGTCCTGGTCGGCCTGCTGGACGCCGGCGGTCGTCATCGCGGTGACGAGGTCGGTCACCAGGGCGCCGAAGTCGTTGATGTCGATGCCGATCATGTCGTTGGCGTCGACGAGGCCCGTGTGCGAGGTCGCCATGTCGAGGCACGGGTTGGCCGCGCCGGCGCCCGCATCGACGCCCATCGGCGCGTCGACCTCGAGGCCGTACTTGATCGGGCCGTCGATGCTCGACACCTGGCGCGTGAGGCAGGTGTTGAGGCGGTCGAAGTCGCTCATGCCGAAGAAGCCGTTGATCGCGGCGTTGTTGGCGACGTTGTCGACGAACGAGCCGACCTCGGCCGGCTTGCCGACCAGCGCCTTGACCGCCGGCTTGCGGCCGACGCGCTGGTAGACGGTCAGGTTGTTGTCGGGGTCCTCGACGATGTCGGGCAGCATGCCGGCGAGCACGCCCATGATCGCCGTCTTGTCGTCGTCGGTCAGGTCGGGGTGGTTGACCTGGTGCGCGTCGAGGGCGGTCGAGAAGTCGGCCGCGAAGTCCGTGAAGTCGACGGTCGAGATGCCGAGGCCCGCGTGGGCGGTCTTCATGTCCTGGCAGTCGTAGACGACGCCGGGGCAGGTGGCGAGCTCGCCGAGCTGCTTGATCAGACACGCGCCGAGGTTGCCGGCGTCGACGTCGCTGTTGAGGAAGTAGCCGTTGACCTTGTCGTCGGCGAGGATGACGCCGAAGGCGCCGTTGACGAGGTCGCCGATGCCGGTCTCGCCGCCGAGCTTATCGCACAGCGTCAGCGGCGGGGGCGGCTCATCGGTCGTCGAGCTGCCCTCGCTCGAGCTGCCGGTCGCGGTCGGATCGACGGTCGTCTCGGTCGTCGGATCGACGGTGGTCGAGGTCGGCGGCTCGGTGGTGGTGGGCGGCGGGTCGGTGGTCGGGTTCGTCGTCGCCGTCGGGTCGGTCGTGCCGGTCGTCGACCCGGAGCTGCTGCCCGGATCGGTGTCCGTCTCGGTGGTCCCGGAAGCGGGCGGACACGCGGCGAGCAGGCCGAGGCCGCCGACAAACATGAACGTGTTGAGATACTTTTTCTGCATGGGGTGCCTTATTCCGTGGGTTAGGTGAAGGCGGTCCAGGTCGGGCAACATTAGCCGTCGTCAGGCCCCATGAGAAGTCGGCGGCGAACGCAGCAGGCGCGCGAACGCTCGCCCGCGGGGCCTGTGCCCCCCAAGCGTTCCATCCGGCCGGTCTGCCGATCGTGGGATCCGTACGTGGGTCGTCGCGTCGCGTCTGGCCGAAAGGGCAGATCGTCAGCGCGTCTGCAGACTGAGGAGAGCGGCGAGGGCGCGGCGCGCCGCCGTCTGGTGGGGCGCTGCGGCGAGCACCGGCGCGGCGAGCATCTTGAGTCGCTCGATCTCCGCGCGTCCGCGACGCGCGGCCGCGAGGCACTGGGCCAGCGTCGCGCGGACGATCGCGGCCTGCAGCTCGGGCACCTCCGCGCCCTCGGCCGGGGTCTCGACGAGCTTCATGGCGCGCTCGGCGTGCTCGAGCGCCGCGGGGATCCGCCCGAGCGTCAGTGACGTCTGCGCGAGGACGGTATGGAGCTGCGCGAGCTCGAGATCGTCGGGCCGGACGATCGTGCTCGCGGCGAGCAGCTTCTCCTCGCGGGCGAGCGCCGCGGCCGGCTCGCCGAGCCACAGCGAGATCTCTGCGAGGTTGACCTCGATCGTCCAGGCGTGCGGGTGGTCGGGGCCGAAGCGGGTCCGCACGGCGTCGAGCGCGGAGGTGTAGTGGTCGCGGGCCTTCTCGAGCTGGTCCTGGTTGACCGCGAGCGTGCCCATGTTGTTGTAGAGGCCCCCGAGGTACATCGCGTCGATGCCGGGGTGCTTGCGGCAGATCGCGAGCGCCTTGAGGTAGTACTGCTCGGCGGCGGCCGGGTCGCCGCGCTCCTCGGCGATGTTGGCGAGCGTCTGGTAGGAGCCGAGCAGCTGGGGGTGGTCGTCGCCGAGGGCCGCGCGGCGGAGGGCCTCGGACGCGTGGGCGTGCCGCTCGGCGTCGGCGAGCTTGCCGTCGGCGAGCTCGAGCTCGGCGAGGTTGATCAGCGTGACGGCGAGCAGCGGGTGGGCGCGGCCCGTCGCGCGCTCGGTCGCGGCGAGCGACTTGTGGAACGCCTCGCGCGCCTCGCCGACCTTGTGGCTGCGGTCGAGGATCAGGCCGAGCAGGTTGTAGGCCTGGCCGAGCCGCACCGGCGAGGCGTCCGGGTCGCGCTCGAGCGGACCTATCGCGCGGCGGACGAACTGCGACGCCTCCTCGTAGTGGCCGAGGCGGTACAGGCCGGCGGCGTGGCCGAGGTCGAGGTTGGCGCGCAGCAGCGGGTCGTCGCCGGCGCGGAGCAGCCGCTCCTGGGCGGCCCGGAGGTAGGCGTCGAGGCGGTCGGCGTCGGGCTGGTGGGCGCCGGTGTGGTAGACGAGGTCGATCCAGGCGAGCGCGGCGACGCGGTCGTCGCGGCCGCGCGCCGCGGCGTCGATCGCGTCGAGCAGCGAGCCGGCGGCGAGCGCCGTCTTGGTCTGGCGCTGCTGGATCCGCGCGCGGGCGCGCAGCGCCTCGGCGAGGACGGGGTCGTAGCCGAGCGCCTGCGCGTCTCCGACCGCCTGGTTGATGCGGTCGAGCGCGGCGTCGAGGGCGCCAGCGAGCTCGAGGCCGTCGGCCTCGGCGATCTTCGCCTCGACCAGCTCGACCCTGGCCGGGTCGTCGGGCGGCGGGACGACGGCCTCGAGCGCCTCGTCGTCCTCGCAGGTCGCGAGGTCGCCGAGCCCGAGGATGGCCTCGGGGACATGCTCGAGCGTGCTGGCGGTCGGCTCGAGCAGGGCGTCGGTCAAGGCGCGCAGGCGGGCGCGCCGGCGGTCGAGGCAGCGGATCCGCAGGTCGCGGACCTTCTCCGGCTTCTCCTTGCGGATCACGGTGGCGGCGCAGGCCTCGTTGTGCGCGGCGACCCACCGGGTGGTGTAGGCGTCGAGCGCGTCGCGGGTGCTGGCGAACGCGTCGGCGGCGTAGGGCAGGCCGGTCCTGGTGAAGGCGGCCTCGATCGCGGCGCTCCGCGACGGGTCCCACACGCCCTCGAGCTTGGCCCGCGCGCCCTGGCACGGCGGCTCGGCGACCGGGGTCAGGCCCTGCCACAGGCTGATCGCCAGCGCGAGCCCGCCGACGCCCGCGAGCACGCCGCCGCCGCGGCGCGCGTTCCGGCGGTCGCGGTCGAGGTCGGCGAGCAGCGCCCGCATCGTCGCGTAGCGGGCCTCGGGCTCGGTCGACAGGCCGCGCAGGACGACCTTGCGCAGCCACGCCGGGACCTGCGCGCCGGCCGGCGGCGGCTCGACCTTGCCGCGGATGATCTGGAAGGCGAGCGACGACAGGCGCTGGCCGGTGAACGGGCGCACGCCGTAGAGCGCCTGGTAGAGGGCGACGCAGAACGAGAACTGGTCGCTGCGCGGGTCGGCGGCGCGGCCGAGGTGCTGCTCGGGCGACATGTACGCGGGCGTGCCGACGAGCGCGCCGGTGCGGGTGACGAGCGCCTCCTCGCGCTGGCTCTCGGGGGTCCGCGACTGCGAGGCCGAGGCGAGCAGGGCGAGCGCCTCGGGGTCGGCGGTGATGTTGTCGGGCGCCTCGGTGGCGGCGCGGGCGAGGCCGAAGTCGAGGACGCGGACGCGGCCGTCGTCGGCGATCAGGACGTTGTCCGGCTTGAAGTCGCGGTGGACCAGCCCGGCGTCATGGGCGGCCGCGAGGCCCTCGCCGGCGCGGCGCAGGACGTCGACGACCTCGGACCAGCGCCGCGGCTCCTCCTTGAGCCAAGCGGTCAGCGTGCGGCCGGCGACGAACTCCATCGCCAGGAAGACGCGGTCGCCGAGGGTGCCGACGTCGTGGACGGCGACGACGTTGGGGTGCGACAGGCGGGCCAGCGACTTGGCCTCGCGCAGCAGGCGGGCGCGGTTGTCGAGCGAGGCGCCGGCGCGCGAGTGCAGCAGCTTGAGCGCGATCTTGCGGTCGAGCTCGGGGTCCCAGGCGGCGTAGACGACGCCCATCGCGCCGGCGCCGAGCCGGCCGAGGATCATGTAGCGGCCGATGTGCGTGCCGGGCTCGAGCTCGTCGGTCGCGGCCTGGCGCGGGAGGACGTCGGAGCCGGGGGCCGTCGCCTCGCCGTGGCGCGTCGGGTCGCGCTCGCTTTGGCGGCTGTCGAGCGGGGGCGAGAGGCTCCCCGAGCGCGTCTGCTCGTCCACCGTCACGAGGCGCCCAGTCTGCCCGAGCGCCCGGCCGGGCTCAACGGCTCGGATCGCCGGGCACGCGAGGACGTCGGCGGGCGAGCGCGGTGGGGGCGACTGCCACCCGCGCACCTTCTGCGATCTGCGATGGCCGGCGGGCGCGACCGGGGTTAATGTAGCGGTCGACGATGTTCGACGAACACATCACCCCGGTGCTGACGGCGTGCAGCGAAGCGGAGCTCGCGGTGTTGATCGAGTTCCTCGGGCGGCCGCCGTCGGGGCTCCTGTGGACCGACCGGCGCCTGCGCGACCCCCGGGCCGGGCGCGCGGAGCGGGTCGCCGCGACCGTCGAGCGGATCCACCGGCTCGGGGCCCACAGCGTGCTCGGTCGCACGCCGCCGGGCGGGCCGTCGTACCTGCAGATCGTGTGCGACGCGCTCGCCGAGCTCGGGCTGTCCGAAGAGCCAGCCGAGGACGGGATCGCGGGGCTCGAGCTGCGCGTCGTCCGTTACGTGCTCGACGCCCACTTCGACCGGCTGTCGCCGGCGACGCAGGCGGGGCTGATGGATCAGTTCCGCGCCGGCGAGGTGTTCGCGGCCGGCATCCCGGATCTCGGCGTGCTGCACGAGTACCTCGTCCACGTCGAGCCCGAGCGGCGCGCGCTGCAGGCGGGGCCGGTCGCCGCGACCGTCGGCGGCAAGCTGCGCGACGCGGCGGTCCAGCAGGCCAAGAAGCGGCTGCTCCACGCCGGGCTGCGGATCGTCCTGCGCGGGGCCGCGGGGCCGGTGTACAACGCGATCCGGATGTGGGGCTGGCTCGGCCCCGCGTTCCGCTACACGGTGCCGGTGATCACGTACCTCGCGTACCTGCGCGGGCGGCAAGCGGACGCGGCGCAGGCCGCTTGATGCGCCGGTCTTGACGCGATGTTGATCGCGGCCTCACCTCTCCTGACGTCGGGCTGATGCTGGCTCTCGTATCGTCGGCGACGAACGAGGAAAGGACTGCGATCATGTTGCGTCAGCCCCATGTTGTCCCCGTCTCCGCCGCGGCTCCCGAGGAGCGCGAGGGCGAGGTGAACGCCCCCGCCGCGCTCGTCCCCGCCGACGCGACCAGCCTGCTCGCCCCGTACTTCCGCGACCTCGCCGGCGTCGAGGTGATGACGAAGGACGAGGAGGTCGAGGCCGCGGGCCGGATCGCGGAGCTGCGACGGACGTTCTGGCGGTCGATCCTCAGCTATCCGCCGTTCGTCGACGGGATCTGCGACCTCGCGGGCGAGGTGCTGCCCGACGAGACGTGTCCGCGCGCCGCGCTGGCGGCGATGAAGCAGACGTCGCGCGCGCTGCGGGACCGCGACCTGCTGGCCCACCAGAAGGCCTTCGAGGCCGCCCGCGAGGCGCTCGCCGAGCAGATGGGCCTCGCGGACGTCGACGGCGCGGTGTCCGACCGGATCCTCGCCGACCTGGCGAGCGTCGAGCTCGGGGTGTCGGAGGGGCTCGGCATGAAGGTCAAGCTGCCGCGGCGCGGCAGCGCGCCGTTCTTCCGCTACGCGCAGACGGTCCGCGCCGACCACCACGCGCTCGTCAGCGCCAAGAACGCGTTCGTGCGGGCCAACCTGCGCCTGGTCGTGACGATCGCGCGCCGGTACAACCACGGCAAGATGCCCCTGCAGGACCTGATCCAGGAGGGCAACATCGGCCTGATGAAGGCGGTCGACCGGTTCGACCACCGCAAGGGCTTCCGCTTCTCGACCTACGGCTCGTGGTGGATCCGCCACGCGATCAGCCGGTCGATCGCCGACAAGGCCCGCAGCGTCCGCCTGCCGGTCCACATGATCGACGCGTACAACAAGGTCAGCCGGGCCCGCCGCGAGTTCGAGGCGCTGCACGGGCGGCGGCCGACCGACGACGAGCTGGCGACGCTGACGGGCGTCAGCGCCGAGCGGATCGCCCGCATGCGCTGGTCGCTGGTCGAGGCGCCGATCAGCCTCGACCAGCCGCTCTCCGAGGAGGGGGGGCTGTCGCTGCTCGACTCGATCGAGGACCCCGCCCACGTCGCGCCGTCGGAGCAGATCGACTCGGAGCTGCTCTTGTCGCAGCTCGAGGAGGTGTTCGGCCACCTGTCGCCGATCGAGGCCGACATCCTGCGCAAGCGCATGGGGATCGGCGAGGAGCCGGAGCTGACGCTGAAGGAGATCGGCGAGCGGTACTCGCTGTCGCGCGAACGGATCCGGCAGCTTCAAGAGCAGGCGCTGGCCAAGCTGCGCGGGGAGTTCCGCCGGCGGAACCTCCTGTAGACGGGGGTGGGTGACCGCGCGGGCGGGGCGTTGACCGCGGGCGCCGTTGGTTGCACCCTTTGGGCCGCCACCCATGGTTGTACGAGCAAGCGCACCCGACCCCAACGGGCCCAAGCCACGCCGGCCGCGCGGGTGGACGATGCACTCGATCCCGCTCGAGGAGGACGACGCGCCGTCGTTCGGCGCGGTGCCGCCGGTGCCCCAGGTGGAGGTCGAGGTCCTCGGCGACCTCCGCGGCCACCGCCTCGCCGGCCGCTACGTGCTCGTCGAGCTGCTCGGCTCGGGGGAGCTCGGCTGCGCCTACGCCGGCCGCGACGACGCGACCGGCCAGCCGGTGACCGCCAAGGTGCTCGCGTTCGCCGACCACCGGGAGGTCGTGACACGGGTCGCCGAGCGCGCTCGCCAGCGCTTCGGCGTCCGCCACCCGGCGGTCGCCGCGGTGCTCGCCGAGGGCAACCTCGGCGGCCTGTGGTACGGCGTGATGGAGGACGCCCCGGGCAAGAACTTCTATCACGTGCAGGGCGACCCGCGGCTCGACGGCCCCGGCTTGCCCGCGGTCGCGCTGCAGCTCGTCGAGGGGCTGGTCGCGCTGCACGGCGCCGGCGCGGTCCACGGGGCCATCTCGCCGGGCAACGTCGTGTGGGGCGAGGCCGGGGCGCGGCTCGTCGACCTCGATCTCAGCCTGGCGCAAGAGACAGGCGGCCACGGGTCCGGCGAGGAGCCGTCGGCCGCCGCCGATGTCCGCGCGCTCGCCGGCGTGCTGCTCGACGTCGCGGGCGGCGACGAGCACGAGGCGCTCGCCGACCGGTTCGCCGCGATCGCGCGCGGGGAGGTCCGCCTGAGCGCCGCCGAGTGGGCCGCCGAGCTGCGACGGACGATCGCGCCGCCGGTGCCCGCGCTGTTCGAGGAGGCGGTCGCGCGCGCGGCGGCGCCGAGCCCGGTGGAGCTCGCGGCCGAGCCGGTGGCTTCCGCGGGCGGCGCGGCCGAGGACGTCGCGCCCGTCTGGGCCGTCGCGGCGACCGCGGCGGCGGGCTCCGCGGCGGACGCGAGCGAGCTGTCCCCGGAGACAGCCGCTCCGGAGCTGGCCCGAGAGGCAGCCGAGCTGGCCCGAGAGGCAGCCGCGCCGGGCTCGCCGCTCGCCGCGGACCTCGCGGCCCCGGCGGTCGGGCCGTTCGGGCCCGTGCGCTTCGAACCGGTCCGCGCGACGATCGCGGGCGACGACGAGGACGAGGACTGGGGCGCCGCGGCGCCGGGGAAGAAGTCCGGGCGCGGCTCGCTCGGGTTGATCGTCGGGTTGGTCGCGGTCGCGGTGCTGGCGGTGATCGGGTGGCGCTGGCAGGCGGGGGCGCAGACCCGCGAGGCGCCGGTCGAGGCCCCGCCTGCCGAGCCGGCCAAGCGCAGCGAGCGGGCCGCCGAGGCGCCGACGCTGGCGAATGTCGCCGCGGCGCCGGGCGGCGCTGGCGCGGAGGCGGTCGAGGCGCCGGCCCCGAGCGCGCAGCCGACCGCGGCGGAGAGGGCGACCTCGCCCACGCCGCCGGCCGTCGAGCCGGACGAGGCGCAGCCCGAGGGCGCCGTCGCCGAGCAGCTGAGCGCCGCCGACTTCCGCAAGGTCATGCTTCGGGCCAATCGTACGCCGGCGGCGCGGGCTTGCTACCGCAGCCACTGGGAACAGACGTCGGACGTCGACGTGATCGCGACCGTCGGCGCGCACGGGCGCGTGCAGAAGCTGCGGATGGGCGAGGGGCCGCTCGGCGAGTGCCTGCGGAAGGTCGTGCTCCAGCTCGAGTTCCCGCGCGCGGCGCGGTCGGCCCAGCACAACTTCGTGTTCCATCGCCCCGACGGCGAGTAGCGAGCGCCGGTTTACGGTCCGTTTACGTCGGACACACGCGAGCTTTGCGAGCGGGGCAGCATGGGCCCGCCGGTTCGGGCGTCGAAACGGCCGAACGAGGAGCGATGACCATGATGACCGCGATGAGCAAGTGGATGATGAGCGCAGTGTTCGGCCTGTCGATGTTCGCGGCGGGGAGCGCCGATGCGGCCCCGGCCGGCGGCCCGCGCCACGAGGCGCGCGGCGAGAGGGTGTGCGAGAAGATCGGCTGCACCGACGCGCAGAAGGCCGAGCTCGCGTCGATCCGCGAGGCCGTCAAGCCGAAGATCAAGGCCGAGCGCGAGGCGATCCGCGGGCTCAAGAAGCAGATCGCCGCGGAGTACCGCAAGGACAGGCTCGACGAGGCCCGCCTGCGCGACCTCTACAAGCAGCTCGACGCGCGCAAGGCGACGATCGAGGGCTACCGCCGGGCGATGCGCGCCCAGGTCCACGCGGTGCTGACGCCGGCGCAGCGGGCCGCGGTCGCCGAGCTGAAGGAGCGCAAGGGCCACGGCAAGGGCAAGGGCCGCAACGGGCGCGGCAAGGGCAAGGGCCGCGGCCAGGGCGTGTGAGCGCCGTCAGCCGCCCGGGAGGCGCTGCCCGGCGACGCTGAACGCGGCCCGGCAGTCGACCGGACCGCCGGGCAGCTCGCCGAGCAGGCGGTAGCGCAGCTCGCCGGTGAAGCTGCGCTCGTCCGCGAACGCGCCGGGCATGCGGGCGTAGACGCTGCCGGAAGAGAGCAGGCTGTCCAGGCCGTAGATCGCGGCGAGCTCGAACGAGCCGTCGCGATCGACCGCGCCCGACAGGCCGAACGACGCGCTCGAGAGCGACACCAGGGTCAGGTAGCCCTCGGCGTGCGTGACCCGGCCGGTCGCGCCGAACACGTCGAACAGCGCGCACAGGTCGAAGCCCATGCGCGTCGGGCAGTCGCACGCGCCGGGCTCGCTCTGCAGGTCGTACTCGCCGGACCACGCGTCGCCCTCGGCGTCGCCGCCGGCCCGCGCGACGTCGGCGACGACCTCGGGGTCGAGGTCGTCCGGCGGCTGGTCTTCGGGACATGCCCCGAGGACCAGGAGCGCCAGGCACGCGAGCGCCGCGGCGGTCCGCCGGGCGAGCGGGGCGGGGGCGCGCGAGGGCATGCCCGAGGGTACTACGCGGCGCCGTACTCGGCGAGGTAGCGCTCGATCGCGGCGAGCCGCGCGTCGTCGATCACCTTGCCGTGGAGGTGGGCGGCGATCTCGCGGATCGTGACGATCGGGCGCACGGGCGCGCCGAGCTCGGCCTGCAGCTCGGCGAGCGTGCTCTGGCTGCCGCGGCCGCGCTCCTGGCGGTCGACCGCGACGATCACCCCGGCGACGGTGACGCTGGCGGCCTGGCGCAGCAGCGCGACGCTCTCGTGGATCGACTTGCCGGAGGTGATCACGTCGTCGACGATCACCACGCGGGCGCCGTCCCACGGGGCCGTGCCGACGAACACGCCGCCCTCGCCGTGGTCCTTGGCCTCCTTGCGGTCGAAGCAGAAGGCGATGTCGCCGCCGGCCCGCGCGACCGCGATCGCGGTCGCGACGGCGAGCGGGACGCCCTTGTAAGATGGCCCGAAGAGCAGGTCCGCGGCGAGGCCCTCGCCCCGCAGGCGGGCGGCGTACGCCTCGCCGAGGCCGGCGATCGCGGCGCCGGTGCGCAGCTGGCCGGCGTTGATGAAGTACGGCGAGCGCCGGCCCGACTTGAGGGTGAAGTCGCCGAAGCGAAGGACCTCGTGGCGGACCAGCAGGTCGATGAATTGCTGCTTGTAGGGCTCCACGCGCGGCCTATACCACGGCCGGCAGGCGGACGACGAGGCGGGCGCCCGGGGCGCCGCCGGGGCGGTCCTCGGCGGCGATCGTGCCGCCGTGGGCCCGGGCGATCTGGGCGCAGAGGTACAGGCCGAGGCCGGTCCCGCCGCGGTCGCGGGCGCGGGCGTCGTCGAGGCGGTAGAAGGCGTCGAAGATCCGGGCCCGCTCGGCCGGCGGGATCCCGGGGCCCTCGTCCTCGACCGCGAGCGTGACGGTCGCGCCGTCGGTCGCGGCGGCGACGAGGACCTGACCCTCGGGACAGGCACGGCGGGCGTTGCTCAGCAGGTTGCGCAGCAGGCGATCGAGCAGCAGCGGATCGCCGGACAGCGCGAGGTCCTCGGGCCGGACGACGGCGCGGGCGGCGAACGGCGCGGCGACGCGGGCGAGGAACGCCGCGAGCTCGATCCGCGACCGCTGCAGCGCCGGCGCGTGCGGGCCGGACAGCTCGAGCCGGCCCGAGGTCAGCAGGTCCTGGACGAGCGCCTCGAGCTCGCGCAGGTCGTCCTCGAATTCGCCGAGGCCCTGCCGGATCCGCCGCGCCGCCGGGTGCTCGGGGTCGGGCAGGGCGAGCGCCCGCTCGGCGAGCAATTCGGCGAGCACGCGCAGGCGGGCGATCGGGGTCTTGAGCTCGTGCGAGACGTTGGCGAGCAGCGACCGCTGGCCGCGCAGCAGCTCGCCGAGCTGCGCGGCCATGTCGTTCATCGCGGCGCCGAGGCGGTCGATCTCGTCGCCGGTGGGCACGGTGGGCACACGGTGCCCGAGCTCGCCGCGGGCGATCCTCGCGGCGCCGTCCTCGAGCGCGGCGAGCCGGCGGACCAGCGGCCGGACGAGCAACCAGGCCGACAGGCCGAGCAGCGCGAGCAGGCCGACGAGCCCGAGGGCGAGCAGCCGGGTCCGCCGCGTCGCGCCGTCGCCGCTGTCGGCGAGCAGCAGCGCGTCGCCGATCGCGAACACGAGCACGGGGGGGCCCTCGGGGTCGCGCAGGACGATCGGCGCGCCGCGCTCGAGCCGCCGGAGCTGACGCGGGCGCAGGTTGCGGGGCGAGCGCACGTCGGGGTCGCCGGCGAGGTGGTCGCCGTCGCGGGTGCGCAGGGCGAGCCGCAGGTCGAGCGCCTCGGCGAGCTCCGCGAGCGCGCGCTCGCGAGCGGCGGGGTCCTGGCCGGCGGCTCGCAGCGCCGGCTCGCGCGCCTCGACCTCGGCGTCGACGGCCTCGACCCACGCGGCGTCGTGGCGCTCGCGGGTGGCGTAGAGCACCAGCGCGACGAGGACGACGAACGCGAGCACCGCGCCGATGAAGGTCGAGAAGACGCGCCAGAACAGGCCGCGGCCGTTCACGCGGGGTCCTCGGGCCGGTCGTCGAGCACGTAGCCGACGCCGCGGACGGTCCGGATCAGGCCCGCGGCGCGCGGGTCGGCGGCGCCGAGGGTGCTGCGGATCTTGCTCAGCTGGACGTCGATGCTGCGGTCGACGCTCGGGTCGTACGGGGCCGGCGGCTGGCTCCGCAGGGCCCGCAGGCGCTGGTGGAGCTGCTCGCGCGAGAGCACCTCGCCGGTCGCCTCGGCGAGCAGCCACAGGAGATCGAACTGGTGCGCGGTCAGCTCGCAGGCGACGCCGGCGACCTCGACGCGCCGGCGCACCCGGTCGACGACGACCGGGCCGCAGCGGCGGGTCTGCGGGGGGTCGGCCGGGGCCGGGGCGGCGCGCCGCAGGACGGCCCGGATCCGAGCGACCAGCTCGCGCGGGCTGTACGGCTTGGGCAGGTAGTCGTCGGCGCCGAGCTCGAGCCCGAGGACGCGGTCGATCTCCTCGCTGCGGGCCGACAGCATGATCACCGGCACCGCGGAGCGCTGCCGGAGCCGCCTGCAGACCTCGAGGCCGTCGAGCCGCGGCAGCATGAGATCGAGCAGGACGACGTCGAAGCCGCCGGCCTGGGCCCGCTGGAGCCCGAGCTCGCCGTCGCCGGCGATCTCGACCTGCATCTCGTGGCCCTGCAGATACTCGGCCGTGCGCTCGGCGAGGCGGGCGTCGTCTTCGATCAGGAGCACCTTCGCGGGCGCGTGCATGCATCGTCCCCGGCCCTGCGCCGGATCCTCGGGGCTGGTTGACAGGGCTGCGGGGCCAGAGTACCCCATGAGCCATGCAGTACCACTGCGCTCGTTGTCACCACGTGTTCACGGCGCCCGCCGGGAAGGACGGCGACGGGGGGGAGCTGCACTGCCCCCGATGCAAGGCGGAGGCCGGGCTCGAGCCGGCGCACAAGGTATCGCGCTCGATGATGTTGTTCGCGGCGCTCCTGGCCGGCGCAGTCGTCGCTTCGGCGGTCGGCGGGGTCTTGTCGCTCTCGGCCGGGGTCGGGTGACCTTGGCCCGGCAGGTTATCCTTTGTGCTATGGTGCCGCCAGCGAGCTAGCCCTTGATCATCCGTTGCACGAAATGCAGCACCGAGTTCGACCTGGACCCGAGTCAGGTCGGTCCTGAGGGCGTGACGCTGCGCTGCTCGGTGTGTAGCCACATGTTCCACGCCGAGCCCGAGCCGGAGGCCGACGTCGCCTCCGGACCGTGGCGGCTGGCGACCGTCGAGAAGCACCTGTTCGAGCTGCCGACGCTGCGCGACATCGCCGAGCACATCGAGGACGGCCGGCTCCGCCCGGAGGACCAGATCTCTCACACGGGCCAGCACTGGCTCAAGCTCGGCGAGATCCCCGAGTTCTCGGCCCTGTTCGCCGGCCGCGGCGACGAGGGCCTGCCGCGGATGTTCAAGCCGATCGACGCCTCGGCGATGCACGACCTGGGCCCGCCGCCGTCGTTCGGCACCGGCGTCGACGAGCCGGGGCCGGTGCGCCGCGAGGAGACGGTCCGCTTCGACCTCGGCAACGACCCGCTGCCCGAGCCGGCCCTGCCGACGATCGACGACGACAGCCCGCTGCCGGCGCCGCCGCAGTTCGACACGCCGCCGGCCCCGCGGACCGGCCGCGCCCAGCGCAAGACCGGCGGCGTCGCCGTCGCCTCGATGCTCGACGCCGTGACCAAGGCCGTCGCCGCGCCGGCCGACGAGCCCGAGGAGGAGGGCCGCCCGGCCGCGTCGAGCTCGGTCCGCGGGCGCAGCCAGCCGATCCTCGTGTCCGACCTCGCCCGCGCGGCCGCCCAGAGCGTCGCCGCGACGGTCCAGCGCGTCGACGATCAGCGCGCCGCCGAGCGCTCGCTCCGCGAGAGCCGCGACAAGTTCGAGCCGTCGTCCGAGCGGCGCGCCGGCGGGTCGAGCGGGTCGCTCTCGGCCGCCGCGGCCGCCGCGTCCGCCGCGTCCGCCGCGGCTCCCACAACCTCGGCCGCGCGCAGCGAGCCCGCGCCGGCTCGCGCCGAGCCGAAGTCGACGACCGCGGCGGCGGTCGAACGCGCGATCGACCGCATCGTCGAGGAGGTCC